>Ga0182018_10000010_pt1 | contig 222368 bp, 189 predicted proteins | sample 812P2MmetaG_FD_120490 | JGI IMG/M metagenome (GOLD analysis project Ga0182018, IMG submission 120490) | Permafrost microbial communities from Stordalen Mire, Sweden - 812P2M metaG | ecosystem: Environmental > Terrestrial > Soil > Wetlands > Permafrost | place: Sweden: Stordalen | collected... | reverse complement strand
TGATCGCTCGGGTGGTAATCTACGCCTATCATCAACATGTTCAGCTCCTTTCTCCCGAGCCTTTGGTCTTCGACAAACCACAGCCTACTCGGGTCTAAGGAGCCGACGTTGTTATGAAATCATGTGTTTTTGAGCGAAATCCACTTTTCCCGTAACCGCGTTTACCAGGACCTAGCCAGCGGCCACGATGCCACACAAAGAAATCGGCTAAACTCGCGTCGTCCACGCTGCGCCTGGGGGGAGACAAATGAGTTTATCAATTCTCGAAAAATGGTATTCGCGTCAGTGTAACGGTGATTGGGAACACAGCTTCGGAGTGAAAATTTCTACCATCGACAACCCAGGCTGGTCTGTGAGCGTTGATCTGCACGATACGCATAAACAGGAAGTCATATTTGAACGCGTCAACATAGACCGCCAACCCGACGATTGGATTCACTACTGGGCGAAAAAGGAGAAATTTGAAATTCGCTGTGGATCGCGGAACTTCTCCGAGGCAATTGAGATTTTTGGTCGCTGGTTTGATTCGCCCTAGGCCGGAGATTTCACTTGTACGATTAGCGCGTTAATCGGGACCTTCCTCAATTTACGCAGCAAAACGCGGAGTGATACAATCGCCGGGCAAGGATAACCGATGCTGCGTGAGATTCAGTCTCGCATCAAGGAACCCCACTACGTGGGATTGCGCGATGCCGTGCTCGACAGAATCAAGTCAGGAAAGCTGACCGAGGACACGCCAGTTTCAGCAGTTTTAGATTCCTTGGATACCGTAGAGCTGATTATGGAATTAGAAGAGCTTGGCATTGAGACCACCGTTCCAGTCAATTCCGTGGGCGATTTACTGTGGCTGTTTAAAGCCCTCGACCTTAGGCGACGCAGGAAACCATAGCGTAGTCAGCCGGTACCCCTCATTTTGCCTTGAACTGTGACTCCAGTCTCGATCCATCAATTTCACATGTCCGGCAACGGCGTTAATCAGGACCCAGGCGATTACTTCCGGTTTGCCGACAAACCATCAATAGTTTTTTTACTCGCCTTTGATACTATTTTGGAGATTCGAGAAAGTTTCATCTGTGAAGAGAAAGGATGTTCGTGCGCAAGATTATCGTTCTCCTCTTAGTGGTGTGTGGGGTCACCACATCGGCCCTTGCCCAAAGTCTTGTGGGCGATTGGATCGAACAGATGAACGGAGGCTTCAAAGTCCGCATCCACTGCGAAAGGGCCGGCTCTGGCTTTAGCGGAAAACTAATCAATCCAAGGGGCAACGAAACCATTCTCGATGAGATCGAGTCCGACGGTACACATCTGCATTTTGCTGTGATCAAGCTCCATCTGAGCTACGACGGCATCTGGAATGACCAAGAGAAGGCGTGGAAAGGCAATCTGACTTTTCAGCAGGTGTATCCCCTAATTCTGAAGCGCGCCACCGCAGAAGATCTCGCCCCAGCAGTTCACAAGCGCCCGGAGGAAGACGCCATCAATGCCGCACCAGCACCTTACGTGCAGCGCGAAGCGCGTTTCAACAATTTCGCCGGCCATAACCAACTCGCCGGTACATTGAGCCTGCCTCACGGCGAAGGCCCGTTCCCAGCGGTCGTGCTCATCTCCGGAACCGGACAAAACACTCGCGACGAAGACGTTTGGGGCCACAAAGTTTTTCTGGTTTTGGCTGATGTGCTGACCCGCAAAGGTCTTGCCGTCCTTCGCTACGACAAGCGCGGCGTGGGCGGCTCTTCCGGCGACTACGACACTGCAACCACCGCCGATTTCACCTCAGATGCCCAGGCGGCCACCGCTTGGCTCAAGACTCAACCGCAAATCGATGCAAGTCGGATCGGTGTGCTCGGTCATTCGGAAGGCGGCATTATCGCGCCTGCTGTTGCTGCCGCCGATAGAAGCGTGGCCTTCGTCGTTATGATCGCTGGCCCCTGCATTCGTGGCGACGAATTGTTCGTCCTGCAATCGGCGATGACCGCGAAAGCTTATGGCGCGCCGAACGACTATATCGCCAAACGGAAGCTATTCGATCAAGAGCTCTACAGCGCCATTCTCTCCGCACCGTCCGAATCGGCCGCCTTCGATCGTGCCAAAGCACTCGTTGCTCAAGGTGTCGTCGAAAAAATCGTCGATGCAAACGAGGCCGAGACTTTACCGAAAGACGATACACGGCCATGGGAGCGCTATTTCCTTGCCTACGATCCCGCACCAACCTTGGCTCGGCTCACCGTGCCGGTGCTGGCACTCAACGGATCATTGGACGTGCAGGTACCGGCGAGGGAAAACCTCGCCGCCGCTCGCGAGGCCTTGAAAGGAAATTCAAAAGCCACCGTCATGGAGTTGGCGGGGATGAATCATCTTCTTCAAGACGCCAAAAGCGGGGCACCCAGCGAGTACAACGACATCGACGAGACCATGTCGCCCACGGCTCTCAAAATCATCACCGATTGGCTGAATGTGAACGTTCTAACGAGCCACCGCGAAATAACTCGTTAGGAGGACCACCAGATTCCCCGTGCATGTTCGGCCTGTTTTATAAGCCTGCAATCCGCCCGCATCTCGGGCAATCCGGAAGTTGACCGTCCACGAGGCCTGCGCACCGGAATTAGTTCCGGTTGGCCGACCATCCGGACGCGACCTGGGAAGACGACCGCGCTTGTGGCTACAAGCGCGTTTTTCGGGAGCAATCTGCCAACCCACACTGCGACTGACAGCCCTGTACGTTGGCCTGACGGGTTGCACGTGCTCTCTACTCCTCGGCAAGAGCCTCCATCGGGGATATTTTCGCGGCGCGTTGCGATGGTAGCAGGCAGGCGGCGAGACACACTGCTGCCGTCACGCACGCGGCAGCGGCGAGGACCGCGACGTTAAGCGGAGGTACCTGGAAGAGCAGCGACCGCATCGCGCGGCCCGCCTGCCACGCTCCGATCAACCCCAACACCGTTCCGGCGACTAGCAGGCGTAGTGAGAGTGAGAGAAACTGGATTCGAATCTGCCCGGGTTGTGCCCCGAGGGCTATCCGCACTCCGATTTCGCGGCGGCGCTGTGCCACGGCGTAACTCAGCACTCCATAGGTGCCGATGGAGGTGAGCAAAAGAGCAATCGCTGAGAAGAGGCCAGCCAGCAGTGCCGGTGAGCGACGGGCGACCAGGCTGTCGGCAATGCGAGTGTCCATCGACCGAAGATCACTGACCGGCACGTCGGCGTCGATTTGTCGAACCACCTTCTGCAACGTCAACGCGAGCGATTCCGGCGGCAGGCTGGTGCGGACGGCGACGAAGACGCTGTCACCGATGCGGAAGGCGTAGGGATAATAAACCGCGCCTTGGGCTTCGTTTTCCGTGAGCCCCGCTTGTTTCGCCCCGCCAGCAACGCCGACGATGGTGAATGCTTCCGCATCCTTTCCCGCTTCGGAGCCGTCCCACAATCGTTGGCCTATAGCGCTGGCGTGCGGCCAGTAGTATCGCGCGAAGTCTTCATCCACAACGCAGACTCGCTCCGAGCGACGTGAATCGTCGGCGGTGAGGAAACGTCCTGACCGCAGGGAGAAGCCCATAGCGCGAAAGTAGTCGCCCGCGACGCCGTAAGAATAATGCCCTCGCACTGATTCGCCAGGGCGGCGAACGTGACCCATTACCGTGGCGGCGCTTTTGCCGATGTTGCCACTGAAAGGCACATTGTTGACCACGCCCGCGGACAACACTCCCGGTAGGTGGTCGAGGTTGTCCATCAAGCTTTCCACAAATTTCAGGCGGCCTGCCTCCGAGTAGTTTGCCCACGGAAGCAAGATTTGCCCGGTCAGCACGTGGTCGGACTGGAAGCCCGGAGAAATGGCCATCACTCGCCGAAGGCTGAGGCCAAGCAGACCCGCTCCGGCCAGCAGAATAAACGCCAGGGCAATCTGAGAGACGAGAAAGGTGTGACGCAGAATTTGAGCGCCGGGCCCGCTCGTGCCGCCACGGCTCTCCGATTGAAGCGCATTTCCGAGATGCCGCCGAAGATGGAACCACGCGACCGGCACCGCGAACACGATGCCCATGCCGATGGCCGCGACCAGGCCGACCAGTGCTAATCGCGCGTCGAAAACCATGCGACTTCCCAAGGGTAGGCGATCGGCGCCCAACCGGCGCAGCAGCTGGATTCCGCCGGCGCCGACGGCGAGTCCGAGTAGTGCTCCGGCGAAAGTGAGCAAGGTGGTCTCGACGACCACTTCGCTCACGAGGTATCTCCAACCTGCACCAAGCGCCTGGCGAACGGCTAATTCCTTAACTCGGCCGCTGGCACGGATAAGAAGCAGGTTCACGAGGTTGACTGCGCCAATCAAAAGAAGAACGAGTACGCCTGCTTCCAACAGCAGCAGCGTGGGACGCACGGCTGCGACGTGGTCCGCGCGCAATGGCACAACCAACGAACGAAAGCCCGCATCGGCAATCATCTTGGCCTGCGGGTCGTCGACTTCCAGTGCCGCGTTCTGCGCGTCGAGCTCAGACTGGGCTTGTGCGAGCGTGGCGCCCGGTTGGAGGCGCGCAATCATTTGGATTACATTTCCGCCGGAATGCCGCCGCGATGGCGTGCGATCTTCCGGGCGCGATGCAAGGGGCAGGAACACCCGGGCATCGGAAGAGAGAAAGCGGAAGGCGGGAGGCAACACGCCGATCACAGTTCTGGGAACGCTGTTTACGCGAATCTGCGTTCCAATCACCATGGGATCGGCGTTGTATCTTTGCCGCCAAAACGCGTCGGAAAGAATGGCAACGTGGTCGGTTTCGGAGGAGGTTTCCTCGTCCGTGAAAGTGCGTCCGATCGCGGGGCCGAGCCGAAGAGTAGAGAAAAAATCCGGAGAGACGCGCATGGTCTGGAGGCGTTCCGTCGAGCCGGGCTCACCGACAATCTCCGTTCCATAGCAGTAGATCGAGAGCGAGGCGAAGGCAGGAATACGATCGCGGCGTTCGTAATAGTTGGTCAGCGAGGACCCGTCGCGATCGACGCCAGCTTTCGGATAAGTATTGAATATCATCATGAGCCGATCGGGCGCGGGAAAGGGCAGAGGACGGAGCAGCACCGAATCGATCACGGCAAGAATCGTAAGATTCGCGCCGAAGCAAACGGCGAGCGTCAGAAGAGCTGTGGCGGTAAATGCCGGAGTCTTTCGCAACAATCGGGCGGCGTAACTCAGCTGCCTGCGAAACTCGTCGAAGAAGTGCACGCCAGAGGCTTCCCGGCAGTCCGCTTTGATGTTGATAGGGCTTCCGAACTCCGCCCGTATCACGCGGGCCGCTTTTTCCCGTGACATGCCGGAGCGCACGAGGTCGTCCGTGCATTGCTCGATGTGGAAGCGGAGCTCTTCAGACATTCCCTCTTCGAAATCACGCCGCCGAGTGAGCACACGAAACAGAGAACGAAGGCGCTGGATCATCTCACACCTCCTCCGACGTTGCGTTCAAGGCCGCGGCAATCGCAGACGCCAACCGGTTCCAGCCGGCCGTTTCCTCACGCAAGCGGCGACGTCCTGCGGCGGTCAAGGTGTAATACTTCGCCCGGCGGTTGTTCTCGCTCTGACCCCATTCAGCAGTGATGAGACCGTGATGCTCTAAGCGGTAGAGGGCCGGATATAAGGACCCTTGGGGAATCTCAAGCGCAGCCTTTGAGATCTGGCGTATGCGCAGCAAGACCCCGTAGCCGTGCAGCGGTTTCAAGGACACCGCTTTGAGAATCAGCATATCGAGTGTGCCCGGGAGTAGTTGCGCGGCTTTGTCCACTGTGTTGGTCTCCTAGTTCAACTAGGAGTGTAGTGAATACTCTCCTAGTTTGACAAGGAGAATGCACGACGAATGCACGGCGACTCGTGAATAGCGTCACCGCCAGGATGCCGCAAAATGGCGCTCGCGCGTTTGTGGTTGGATCGTCGGCTAGCAGTCGTTCGTAAGGATGGCCGTGCACATTTTATCGATGTGTCTGGCTCCCGCGCAATTTCTGAAGATTATGACTTTGTTGCTAGTTTCAGCGAAGGCCTGACTGCCGCGAAAATCGGTAAAAAAGTGGGATTCATTGACAAGACAGGCGCAATTGCCATTCCAGCAGCGTTCGATCCCGAAACGGACCCACTACCCGGCAAACACTTCCGCTTGACAACTCCGGGTTCCTATAGCATAAATAGAAAGCTGCTGTTGCAGCACACGTGGCGATTTAGGGCAACTTGCTCCACGTAAAAAACTGCTAAAGAGCTGTAGAGTTTCCCAGAAAGCTTTTCTGAGATCCCCTCCGAGCACTTTGGCACGGAGGGTTTTTTGTTTCTACCCCCCTCCAACCGCCCTGAATCCATCGCGAACTGTCTCTCATGGTAAGGGGAACGTATGTCCGAACATTACGAATTGCGCTGTCGTGAGTGCGGCAAGACCTGGGGCAACGCCCCGCGTTCTTTCTGCGACGATTGTTTTTCCTCGCTGGAAATCTCCTACGATTACGACGCCCTCAAGAAAACCGCCCGCCGCGAAGACCTCTCTTCCCGCCCCTTCGATATGTGGCGTTACTCCGAACTCCTGCCGCTCCCGGAAAATTTCACACCGCCAAACGCCGTCGGCGGCACACCACTGGTCCGCTCGCGGCATCTGGCCAAACGCTGGGGCCTCGAGAATCTCTATTTCAAAAATGACGCCGTCTGCTTCCCCACCCTCTCCTTCAAAGACCGCGTCGTCGCCGTAGCCTTGGCTGCCGCTCGCCGCTTCGATTTCAAAACCGTCGGCTGCTCCTCCACCGGAAATCTCGCCAACGCCGTCGCCGCGCAATCCGCGCAGCAAGGCTTTGACGCCTGCATTTTCATCCCCGCCGATCTCGAGCGCGCCAAAGTCCTGAACACCGCCGTTTACGGCGCCCGCATCGTCCGCATTCAGGGCAACTACGACCACGTCAACCGCCTCTGCGCGCAAATCGCCGACCGTTTCAAATGGGGTCTGGTGAATGTAAACCTGCGCCCCTATTACGCCGAAGGCTCCAAAACGCACGGCTTTGAAATTGCCGAGCAACTCGGTTGGCGTCTCCCGGACAACGTAGTAGTTCCCATGGCTGGCGGCTCGCTCATCACTAAAATCGCCAAAGCCTTCCGCGAACTAATCACGCTGGGCTGGGTCGCAGACCGACCCGTAAAATTTTTCGGCGCGCAAGCCACCGGTTGCTCCCCCATCTCCGACGGCGTGAAACGCCACCTCGCGCGTTTCGAGCCGCAAAAGCCCAACACCATTGCGCGTTCGCTAGCCATTGGCAATCCGGCCGACGGCCCCTACGCCATAAAACTAATCCGCGAATCCGGCGGCTGGGCCGAAGATATTTCCGATCCAGAAATCGTCGCCGCCATCCAGCAACTAGCAGAAACCGAAGGTATCTTCGCGGAAACCGCTGGCGGCGTAACCGCCGGCGTAACGCAAAAACTTTTAGCGCAAGGCCGCATCCAGCCCAGCGAAACCACGGTAGTCTGCATCACCGGCAACGGCCTGAAAACCACCGACGCCCTGATCGCTGAATACCCGCTCTCCGAGCCCATTCCGCCGCGCCTCGAAGCCTTTGAAGCGCTGCTCGATCAACAGTTCGCCGTCACGACCGGCGCCAAAGGAGCTGCCTGAACATGCCCATCGTCATCGAAATTCCCACCGCCTTCCGCCGCTTCACCGAAGGCGCACCAAAAATCGACTGCTCCGCACCCACGGTGGCCGCCGCCCTCGACGAACTCACCACGCGCTTCCCCGCCCTCTCCCGCCACGTCCGCGACGAGTCCGGCCAAATCCGCCAATTTCTAAACATTTATCTCAACGACGAAGACATCCGTTTCCTAAGCGGCGAATCCTCCGTACTAAAAGAAGGCGACCGCGTCCTGTTAGTCCCTTCCATCGCCGGCGGCTCTCCGCGCTAGACCATCGGCGGCATGCACGAACTCGCATCTGATACAGCGGCTGAGATTTCCCACGGAACACTCGAGCGCGCGACTAAATCGTGCCTCGCTGCCGAACTACGAGCATGTGCGAAAACGCACAGCTATTCGCCTCATGCTCCATTACCATGTGTTCGTGGCGGAAGCAAAAAGACCGAAGCGAGCAACTAGCCCCCAAGCTTTAGCCTGAACCACCGCAGAGATAACGGGTTTCCCTCCGCTCCACACGGTCGCAACAGCTCGCGCACCAATAGCAAAGGCAAATGCGACACCTTGCGCACCCACTGCGCAGGCGCGTGAAATAGCTGCTCTGGAGGCAGCACTTATGAAACTACTCGGAGTTATCGGTACCACCGGACTGTTCTTGCTTCTCGGAACGACCGCTGCCTACGCAGCGCAGGATCGGCCCGATCAAGACAAGCCCGACAAACAGGACGCAAAACCGGAGGCCAAAGCCGAGGCCAAGCCCGCGGCAAAACCGGAAGCCAAGCCAGAAGCTAAGTCCGAAGCTAAGCCAGAAGCCAAGTCCGAAGCGAAACCGGCGAAACAGCAGCAGAGCGCGGACAAATCCCAGAGCGGCGGTGGCGCTCATGGCCGCATTTCTGACGCCCACTACAACGCCAGCTTTGGCAGCGGACATAACTTCCATGTCTCGCAAGGCGACTACAATAATCACCGCTTCAGTTACGGCGGCTATTCCTTCGGATTCATTGACGCGTGGCCGGTGGGCTGGGGCTACTCGGATAACGTTTATGTGATTTACGACGGCGGTGTCTACTACATGTATGACGTCGTCCATCCCGGCATACGCATTTCCCTCAACATCATCTAGCAACTTCTCCGGCGCCGGCCTGCCAAGGGCCGGTGCAGACTGGGATCAGCGGAGGGACGAGGCCAGCCTCGTCCCCACTTTCACCAATCGCCGCGTGACTTTGCGAGGTTACTTTGCGAGGTTACTTTGTGAGATTAATCGTTCCGCGGCATTTCCGCGAGCCGCAGTGGCATGCCAGCGGACGTTTCGTGGGGCCAAAGCGATAATCGACCGTCAATTCCTGGCCTTTGCGAATAGGCTTACGGCTGTAGTAGTAAATCCGGCCGTTGGCCTTCCTCTTAAACAGATTCGGATCACAGCAATGATTAACGTATTCCGCGCCGCTTCCGCCAACTGCGCCGTCTACCGACCATTTGCGATTAATCTTCGAGATGTACATCCGCTTAGGACCTTTGCCGCAAAGAATTCGTCGCAAACGTCGCCAACCCTGCGGCCTGGTGATCTTCTCGCCGGTATACTCGATGACTTTGCGCCGCGCCGGAATGCGCGCCTCGGCAAACACCCCGCGGCGATCGACCGCCGAAGGACCGATGCGTAACGGAAAAGCCGCAAATCGTGGATCAACATTCATACCTGTTTCCAAGAGACACGGAATACCAAGCGAAGCTAGAAAGCCGGAATCGGAATACTCCCGGCCTTCCGCGCTGCGATTCAATCACAAATCATTCCGGAGTCGATGACTCCAGCTAGCCCTTTTCAAACACACTGACGTTCCGCAGCGAGACGTTTTTCCCGCCCTTGATCGCCTTGGCGCTGGGCTTCACGTTTTTCTTGACCTGCTTCTTTATTTTTTTGGCTGCCATGATCTTTTCCTCCAACTGTATTTTGAAAATTACGCGAACCACGGTCCTCCGTAAATCCGCGAAAAACAGATTCTGGGCACCCCCTGAGAGCCGTTATTGCGAGCAGCCACCAGGGCACTCCGCTGTGACTTGTTACGAGCGTCGCAGTGGTTGGATGAGGAGTCTAGCCCGGGCCGGGACTTCGGACAAGCCGCTTTTGCCTGCCGCCGCCCCCTCCCGAAAACTCCGGCTTCCACAGTGGAACCAGAGCACGGCCGATACCAGAACGGGGCAGAACGACTCCCAGCGAAGACTGTGCAGATTTCAAAGCACTTGGCCATTTCCGAGCGCGCGTCTCCTTTCCCCCCGCTATCGCACCATCGCCTCGATGGTCACTTTTTAACCATCCAAGGTTTAATATTTAACCACCGAGAGCGGTGCGCGGTTCTCCCGGGCGGGTCTCGGCGCAGGCCGCCAGCCTTACGCCCCGGCCAATCGCCACTTTAACGGCCCATGCGTTCCGCGGTAAGCTCTTGCTCGCACCTGTCAGGAGGATTTCATGAGTGAACCAACGTACGAAGAGCTGAAAGCGCAACTCGATGCGTTAAAAAAGCAATCGCCCGCCAAGCGCAGCGGAGCCTTGGAATTTCGCGTCGGTGAAAAAGGCGGCGTCAGCGTCTACGGCCTGGGCCGCTTCCCCGTCACGCTGTATTACGAGCAATGGACCCGCTTGCTGGACATCTCCGCCGACCTGCGCGCGTTCCTGGAAGAAAACAAATCCGCAGGCAAACTAAAGCTAAAGGAATCGTAGCGCCACTTTTTTCCTGCAACGCGACGCACTTGAAGGGGCGCAGCGTGCTGTGCCCCTTCTCGGCAAGGCATCAACCAGCTGCGCGTATTTCGGCTTCGGCGCATCCATTCGCATCAATGCGCATCAAGAAGCTCCTGTCACCCCGCGTTCCGCCTGCTGACTCGCCAACGCGCGTTCGCCCTGCCGCGTGGTAATCACCACATCCGGCAAACGAATGCCAGAATAAACTCCCGCCGCCACCGCGGCGCCCACCAGCGGCGCGGCAATAAAGAGCCACAGTTGCTGCAACGCCCAACCACCCACAAAAATCGCCGGCCCAATACTTCGCGCCGGGTTCACCGAAGTATTGGTAATCGGAATGCCAACCAAATGAATCAACGTCAACACCAATCCGATCGCCAACCCCGCGAAACCAACCGGAGCCTTGACATCCGTGGAGCCCAAAACCGTCAGCACCAAAAACATGGTCAAAATCACTTCTGCCAAAAAACATGCGCCCATCGAATAACCGCCGGGGGAACGCAGCCCAAATCCATTCGCCCCCAGTCCCCGTGCCGTCGCGGTGTATCCTCCCGGCGCACTATTGGCGATAAACAAAATCAATCCCGCCGCGACGATGGCGCCGGCCACCTGCGCGAAAACGTAAACCACTGCGTCCTTAATATCAATTTTCCTCGCCAGCAGAACACCCAGCGTCACCGCTGGATTGATGTGGCATCCGGAAATCGGCCCAATCGTGTACACCATGGCCAGCAGCGACAATCCAAACGCAAACGCTACGCCCACCACTCCAATATGACTCCCCGCCAGCACCGCGCTGCCCACGCCGCCGAACACCAGCACAAACGTCCCCACCGCTTCAGCAATATATTTTCGCATCGCTGTCCTCCTCCGCCCCGGGAGCGCGCGGAGTATACCCCAGGGCTGCGCAACTCTTCTACCGTTGGATTTCCTTCGCGTTGGGGGCACAGAATTTATTCTTTTGCGGTTTGCCGTGAGACTGCGGACGCAACTCTCGATCACTCGTGTAATCGTAAATTGACCCTCTATCGGGACAAGAGAAATGTTGGAAAGCTTCGACGCTTGGTCTACGATGAGGGCCCGGTCGAGAACTTGCTCAATCACTTAATCTCAAGAAGTGGGTCCCAAACGGAATGAATTTCAGTCACCGAACGCGTCGATGCTTGTGTGGATTGGCTGTCGTAGCGCTGTTGTCAGGTTCAAACGCCTCGTTTGCCGGTAATGACGCCGGTAGGGGTGCCGGTAATGGTGCCGGCAGCGGCGCAGGCGATGCCGCCGACACCGCCATGGCCACCATTCATCCTGAAGCGATCCGGGCGGACATGCGCTTCCTCTCCGATGATCTTCTCGAAGGCCGCGGCACGGCCACGCGCGGACACGAACTTGCCGCGAAATTCATGGCCACGCAGTTCGAGTCCCTGGGCCTCGAGCCCGCCGGCGACAACGGCACCTATTTTCAAAACGTGCCGCTGCGCTCCATGCGCCCGGACACCAGTAAAACAACGTTCACTTTAACGCGCGGCGGAAAGGAAGAAACTCTGGTGTTCGGCCAGGATTACATCGCTCCCGGCGATCCCGTGCGTGCGGACACATCCGTGGAAGCTCCGGTGGTGTTCGTCGGATTCGGCGTGACGGCCCCGGAGCAAGGCTACGACGATTACAAAGGCGTGGACGTGAAAGGCAAGATCGTGGCGCTGGTGTCCGGAGCGCCCAACTTCGCCTCCTCGCTCAAGGCCCATTACTCCTCCGCTGAGGTGAAAAGAGAAAACGCCGTGGCGCACGGCGCGGTAGGTTCAATTGGCCTGGATACCCCGTCGCTCGAGCAGCGCTATCCGTTCAGCAAATTCGCGCGCGATGCAACTCACCCGCAGTTCCGCTGGCTCGATAAACAGGGACGGCCGAACGGCTATTTCCCGGAGCTGCAGGGCAACGCGTCCCTGAGCCTGCCCGCGGCAAAAAAGTTTTTCGAAGGCGCTCCGCAAACCGCGGACGAAGTATTCGCGGCGGTGAAAGCTGGAAAGCCTGCGTCGTTCGCGCTGCCGATCACCGTCCGGATTCACAACGTGACCACCCTCGCGGACGCGCACAGCCCCAACGTGGTCGCCAAACTTACCGGCAGCGATCCGCTCTTGAGGGGCGAGTATCTAGTGTATACCGCGCATCTCGATCATCTCGGGATTGGTACGCCGGTGGCGGGCGACAGCATCTATAACGGAGCGCTTGATAACGCCTCCGGTTCCGCGACACTGCTCGAACTCGCGCGAGCCTTCAGCTCCATGAATCCCCGGCCGCGCCGCTCCATCCTCTTCGTCTCCGTCACGGGAGAAGAAATGGGCTTGCTCGGGTCCGGATATTTTGCCCGCTATCCAACGGTGGCCAAAAGCTCCATCGTTGCCGATGTGAATACCGACGAAGATCTGATGCTCTGGCCGATGCAAGATATCATTGCCTTTGGCGCGGAGCATTCCACCCTGGACGGCGTAATTCGCAGGGCAACGGAACGCCTGCACCTCACCTATAGTCCCGACCCGCTACCGGAGGAAGTAATCTTCATCCGCAGCGATCAATATTCGTTCGTCAAGGAAGGGATTCCGGCGGTAATGCCTTCGCCCGGGTTCAGTTCCAGCGATCCCAAAATCGAACCGATGGCCATTTTCCAGAAATGGGAAGAGACGCGTTACCATCAGCCGCAGGATGACATGGATCAGCCGGGCCTCGATTTCGATGCCGCCGCTCAATACGTACGCTTCGCATTCCTCTGCGGCTACTTCATCACCGAAGACGCGCAGCGGCCCACCTGGAACAGGGGCGACTTTTTCGGCCAGCACTATGGATCTAAGTCGAATTGAATCATCACTCGACGGGGTGGCGTTCCGGCTTGAAACGCCCCTTGCAACTTTCTTGCCAGTTGTGGTTTTAATAGGTGTGGGGCAACTCCAGCGGTTCAGTCGCCGCGCAGTTCCTCCAAAGCCTGCAGAGCGCGTACCAACGAGCGAGTCTGCGGGGAGGCCAAGAAAATGCGTTATCTAAGATATCTAGCGTTGCTTTCAGTTTGTCTCTTTGCAGCAAGCTACTCCAACGCGCAGCTTCGCGTGGGAGTAGGAGTTGGCGTAGGCCCGGTCGGTGGTTACTACGGCGGCGCGCCGGTCTGCAGCTACGGGTACTACGGGTATGCTCCTTACGCCTGCGCACCCTACGGCTACTACGGCTCTGATTACTTCGTAGGCGGCGTCTTTATCGGCGCCGGACCGTGGTTTCATGGTTGGGGCTACGGACGCGGTGGATTTGGCTACGGGCGCGGCTACTACAACGGCGGCGGATACGGTCGAGGAGCCGCTGGCGGATACGGTCGAGGATACGCTGGCGCCTACGGTCGCGGCGGCGTTGGAGCTAATGTGGCCCGTGGCGGTTTCCGCGGGGGTAGCGTTGCCCGCGGCGGCGGTAGCTTCCACGGTGGCGGCGGAGCCCACGTCAGCGGCGGTGGAGGCGGTTTCCACGGCGGCGGTGGTCACGGTGGCGGCGGACATCGCTAAATTCCGCAATGCGACTCACAGCAAAGCATTCCAACGGCTGGCAGATTCTCTCTGCCAGCCGTTTTTATTTGTGGCCGACATTTGTGGCCGACATTGGTAGCCAGCATTTGTAGCCGGCATTGGTAATCAGCATTGATAACCACGGCTCGTTTAGCGCGCATTTGGCGCGCGGCCAGCGGCCGCACTCCTGCCAGAATTGTAACGATGTTATCCTCGTCGCGCGTCCAACAAGCTGACCATCTTGCGCTGGAAATCCAAATTCGTGGCTATTGCGTCCTCGCTGACGCTCATCTTGATCGTCGCCTTTGCCGCCCGCGTGTCCTTTGCCTGCGACCAGGAACGCAAAATTCCCCGCGAAGCCCTGGTGGTCGTCCCCTTCGCGCAGGAAACCGGCAACATCGCCTATGCTCTCGCCACTGGAAACGGCTTTAGTTCCCCGTTCCGCAACAATACCGGACCAACCGCGTGGCTCGCTCCCGTTTATCCCGTCCTTCTTGCTGGAGTTTTTCGCGTTTTCGGACCGCTCAGCATCCCCGCGCTCAATGCCGCGGTGTTTTTGAATATCGTTTTTTCCACGCTGACTTGCGTGCCGGTCTTTTATATTGGCAGGCGGGTTGGAGGTCTGCTCGTCGGCGCTGTGGCGGCGTGGTTCTGGGCGTTGCTTCCCGCGGCGGTTATGCTGCCGTTCGAGTGGATCTGGGATACTTCGCTCTCCGCCTTGCTCGCAACGTTGCTTCTGTGGACGACGTTCTGTGTGGCGGAATCTTCGCAATGGCGCGATTGGTGTTTGTACGGATTGTTGTGGGGATTTTCGTTGCTGACGAATGTCGCGCTGGGCTCGCTATTTTTGCCCTGGCTCCTGTGGGCCGCCTATCGTGCGACGTGCGGCCCTGCGCGTCAACGGGCGCTGGCGCGGCAAACGCCCGCCTTTGGCGGCAGTAGTGGCGGCAATGGTGACGGCACCATCGGCCGGCCGGGCGCGAAGCTGCACCGCTTTCGGCGCTGGAAACTCGCCGCGGCCGCCGCCACCGTCGCCGTTCTTTGTTGCGCACCGTGGACCGTGCGGAACTACGTGCGATTCCACAGACTCATTCCCGTGCGCTCCAACTTCAGCTTTGAGCTATGGAGCGGCAACAATAATATTTTTGATCCGCACACGGGCAACGCCATGGCACGCATCACGCTATACGGCGAAGTCCGCCAATACACGCAACTCGGCGAAACCGCCTATATGCTGGACAAATGGCGCAAGGCCACGCTGTTCATCCGCACGCATCCGGCGCTCGAGTTGAAGCTCCTGCTTGCGCGCCTCATCGCCACATGGCTGGGCACGCAGCATCCTATTGACGATTTTGTCCGCGCCGATTCCTGGTTGGCGCGCGTCGTTTTCCTGGTCAACGCGCTGCTATTGGTGGGAACTCTTGCCGGTATCATTCTGCTTTATCTGCGCCGCAACCCCTTGGCCTTTCCGCTGGCCGCGGCGCCCGTCGTCTTCCCCGTGGTCTACTACATTACGCACACCTCGCTGCGCTATCGCCACCCGCTCGATCCCATCTTAGTTTTACTCACCGCGCTTTCCGCTACGGCAGTCTTTACCCGGAACGCCAACGTCGCGCCCTCCGAAGATTCGGACACCAACGGCGGCCACGCAGCCCTGCAATAATCGCTATGTCTTCGTCCCAGAACGGAATTTGTTGCCGCTTTGGCACGCCGCACCTCCGCTCTCCCCGAACTTTTGCGTTCTCTAATCGATTTTTTCCATTTCGGTTTTTCCTGGGACAGTCCTATAACTGTCCTGACTCCTGTTCTGATTCCTGTCCTAATTTTGTCCTTTCGTTCCATTGTTTCCATCTCGCGAATGACCTACGCTCCATTTTGTAATCGTCAGGGCCCCCTCCCTCTCGTTCCTCATCGATTGCAAATCTCAGGAATCCCGCAGGGAGAAACTTTTGTGAATAAATTTATTAGCCTCGTTTCATTGCTCGCCATTGCAGTTCTACCCGTCGCCGCGCAGAACCCGGAGACCATTCGCGTACATTGCGGTGGGCCCGCCTACATCGATTCCACGGGCCAGGCGTGGCAGGCTGACAAGGACTACATCGGTGGCGTAACCATGTCGAGCAATGCGGCCATCAGCGGAACGGCGGATCCCGAGTTGTATCGGACCGAGCGCGATTTTCCCGGCGCCGTGCAAGGAACCATGGCGTACAAATTCACGCTCCCCAACGGCGCGTACCACGTGAATCTTTATTTTGCCGAAACTGATGCCGCCGCGCACGCCGTGGGCGCGCGACTCTTCAATGTCGGGGTGCAAAACGAACGCTTTTTAACGAACTTGGACATCTTTGCGGAAGCTGGACCCAATGCCGCGCTCATCAAAGGCGTGGAAACCACCGTGAAAGATGGCACGCTGGTCATCGGGTTTACCGACCTGATTTCGACGGCCGTGATCAGCGCCATCGAAATTCTTCCCGGCGCATCCGGGCCGCAGATGTCGCTGAGTTTCAAATATCCGGACGGCACGCCCGTGGTGGGCACCCTGCACTACACCGTGTCCTCTACCGCGCTTACTTTTCAAGGCAACGTGCCGCTCGCCGACGGGCAGGCGAGTTGCGCGCTATTCGCCAACCCCAGCGCACTGGGGCTGAGCCTGGAATTTACACTGAACGTCAATCTCACGGACACGGCGGGCCATCTGCTTTGGGAGATGAAGCTGGGATTGAATCCCGCGCAGGTAAACCTTGCGGCGGTGCAAAGCTCGAACCTGGCGGTCACGGTACAAAAACAACCTAATTCCGCGAAGGCCGCGTCGCAGCTCGGTGGTGGTCGAACCTGAAGACTCGAAACTGCGTGCTAAAGGCTTCTGGCTGTATAGATCAGATACACCGCCAATATCACCCCGAAAAGCGCGGCGATTAACGCGAGGACGGTAACGATTGGCCCTGCCGGCTGGAACTCATCGGCATTCAGCCTCTTCATCGTTTTCCGGTATCGCGCCAACGATACCAGCGCCATAAATATCCCCATGGCCATAAAACCCACACCCATCACCAGCGACATCCCGCTCTCGTGCGCGCGGTCGCCTTGCACGCGCAAGAATTCCCGCAAAGTAATTCCAAACTTTGCCACCACAAAGCCAAAGACGATAATGCTAATGCTGGTCCGGATCCACGCCAGAAACGTGCGCTCGTTCGCGAGATGATCGCTGGCTTTGCCGATCTTATCCGGAGGAACTGAAATACTCATGAGCGTGCCCTCAGGTCCTGAATCGGCATCGTTTTTGCGCGCAAAGGGGAGGGTTCCCAAAGCGAACAGTGCAGCAGTCCGCCCAGACATCTCTCTTCCCGTTGCAACGCATATCCAGCTCTCGCCAGCGCCGCCGTATAGTTCGGCAACCGCGTCACGCGCAGCCCGGTAGTCCACTGGAACGACGCATACAAGCCGCGAATCACCGCCCGGGTCCACAAGCGGCCGATGGCCGTTTCCCCCTCGCGAAAATCCGAGAGCAGCCATCGTGCCTCGGGCCGCGCCCAACTGGCGAGTTGCGCAACCACTCCGCCAAGCTCCGCCTCCGAAAAGCAATCCAGAAAAAAAATTGTCACGATTAGATCGTAACCGCCAGGACGCGGCACAAATTCCCGCACGTCCGCCTCGCGGAAGCTGACCCGCGCGCGAAACGTCCGTCCCATCCCGGCTACGCGGCGCTCGGCCAGCTCCAGCATCTTGGCGCTGAGCTCCACGAAGTCCACTTCCAACCGCGCATTCACGCGCAGCAACCGCGCCAGAAAGCGTCCGTCTCCGCCGCCGCAAACAATCGCATGCTCCGCGATGGCCGCGTCGCGCAAGAATGCGAACCGGCTGCGCTCCAGGGATCTCCCGAACGAAAGATGCTCCAGCCTCTCGTAGTACGGCGCGAGCCGGTCACAATTCATGTGCGTCATTTGCGCCATCGGCGGCGGCATCCCACTCACGTTCCCGAGCCAAGTACGGCCAGCGCCAGCACTGCGGGAAGCACCAACGCGGCATCCGCGAGCACGCGTAGCGCTGCCGGAGAAAGCTTCTCACTCCCGCAATTCAGCAGCAGCAAGAGCAATGCGCCCAAGCTCACCGCCAGCAGCTCATATGAAAAAATTCCCGCCACCCCAGAAAAAGTTCCCGCGAGCAAGGCCGCAACCGCCAGCACGACCGCGCTCCAGCTCATCCGCGACGCCGCCCAACCGGCGAGCCCGTTCCGGCGTTCCCGGGCAGCGCCGCCGCCGCGGTTCTCCCAGCACTCAATCGACAGGCAATTCAAGGAACACAACAAAGCGAAGAAGAGAAACGGAAGAGCGGCGCCCCGGGGAATTCCCGCGTACCGCGACCAGCACGGCAAAGCCGCCCCTGCCGCAAACAACACGCCCACCACAATCTCTTTCGGCAATACCCACGCGCTTCGCCCGCGGCCCACGTGAATGCTGGCCATGTATAACGCCAGAATCACGCCCAGTCTTATTCCTGCGCGCGCCTCAACCGCCGGCAAGTGATACGCCGCCAAATAAAAAATCATGGCGCATGCGGTCATCACCAAGCTCGCCAGCGCCACGCGATGCCGACCGCAAAAAACATGCCGCTCTTTTAACGCGGCGCCGCCCGCCGCAGTCCAGCCATCCAGCAGACGGTCGCAGGTGTAAATCACCCAAACGACGAGAACCAGAACGCCGGCCTCGACACCGGAAATCCGCCCGCCGTGCACTCGCGCAAATAGCCCAGCCCAAACCACCGCCACCAGCGGCGCATCGATGCTCAGGACGTTCCACCACAACCACCAGGGAATTTCGCGCCAAGGAATTTCGCGCAGGGGAATCTCGCGCCCACGCGCCAATGCCGAGTCAACTGGCGCTGTCGGCCAGGAGATAGATCGCTCGCGAACGAGCGGCAGATCTTCCGCGCAGCGCGGACCGCTCGGCCGCAGCAGAGGCACTGGGCACACTTGGGGCCGCAACTCGCGCGCCTCGATAGGTGGGTTCACCAGGGGAAGTTCGTCCGCTGCGCCGGCATCACACCTACATCGCGCGCATCTTCATGTATCGCAGAAAGTCCGGAAACAGCGCCACCGCCGGAATCACAATCAGTGCCAGCACAACGCAGCCCACTATGACCTTCGCATGCATCGTCGCCACCTCCCGGTAACACTAAACCGCCGCGTGGCGCGAAGCATATACGGGGAAACACCGATCTTTCGTCACCGGCGAATCCTGGAGGCAGGGTCACGCAATGGCCCAAAACCGAATTCGCCGGTGAACATCGCGATAAATGATTGTGTATCTTGCTCAAAGACCGTTTCATTCCCGCGCGCATTTTCAAACTCCGCCTGTGGAATTCGTCCCCCACCTTCAACGCGCCCGCGGGTTCAAACACCGGCTCTCTCGTGCTAATCTACTCCCCGCACATGCGCCTTTTGCGCTACCTTTTGCTCCTCGCGTGCGCAGCCTCCGCGGCAGGGCAAACTCCGCCCACCTACCAACCCCAAATCGATACCCTCGCCGACCGCCTGGCCCGGGACATCCAGCGCTTATCTCAGCCGCCAGCCCACAAGAGCGCCCTCCCGCCCAGAATCCTGGTAGCCGATTTTCCAAATCAGCGTGGCCAATCCAACGTCCTCGGCCAACGAATCGCGGACGCCCTCGCCGACGCTCTGCAAACCCGCCTGAGCCCCAACGCCCTGCTTCCCCGCAAACAATTTCAAGAAGCCATGCAATCCGCAGGCATTTCCCCCGACGATCTGCGAAAGCACGGAGTCTTGGCATGGCAAGCCGCACATACCGGCGCCAACCTGCTGATCACCGGCCGCCTCTCCCGCACCGATGAAACCACCACCCTCGAACTCACCCTAACCCACCCCGACGGTGACCAAGTCTCGACCGCCAGCACCGAGCTAACCTTATCGCCAGATCTGGCCAAGCTCGCGCGCGATCCCGTAGATTGGTCCCCCGACCCAAACGCCGCCATGGTCTGCCCCTCGCCCGCCGATACCAAGGGCGCTACCCCGCCGAAATGCACCCTTTGCAACCCGCCAAGCTTCACCGAAGCGGCACGCAAAGCCGGGTGGCAGGGGAATCTCTTGCTCAAAGTCGCCGTAGACGAACAAGGACAAGTACACTCCGCCATCGTCCTGATCGGCGGCCCCTACGGCGTCGGTGAACACGCCGTAGAAACCGTCCGCCAGTGGCAATTCCAACCCGCCACAAAAGACGGTCAGCCCGTCCGTATCTGCGTTCCCGTGGAAGTAAACCTCCGCTACTATTAGGGTTACCAGGGCTATAAGTCATTCGAATGATAAGATAATAAGTATTGACAAGTAGATAATGTCGCGCTACCCTTGCACATGGTTCGGTCGACCTCCATCCCCATCACGCCGCCACACCAACCGCTTGGGTTGACACCCGCCGCGAGCACCACCAACACCTCCACACGTTCTTTGCTCCACCAAGCAAAACGTGATCCCGTATTTTCAATAACTTACACACGTTTTGCCATTCACAATTTCGCGTATCCCCAATCTTTTGTTACAACTGCGCACGTTTGCCGAAAAACACCCGGGGGTGGGGTCTCATCCATTTCCAAAATTTCCGAAACGCTCGTAACTCCCATAGAATCTGTCTCCTTCACGAAATCCCACTTCAGCCCCTTTAGAATCTGTCTCTTTCACAATTACCGGGGGGTACCCCGTTTTCTGCTTTCCAGTTTTACCTCTGGCTTTCTTTGGCGCCCTTTCTTGGTGGACGCTTACGGGAGTGCTAAAATCCTCCGTGAACGCATATGACTGACAGAACCACCAACGACTCGTCACCCAAAACCCTTTACCAAAAAATCTGGGACGCCCACCTCGTCCGCGAAGAGACCGGGCAGCCCTCGATCATCTATATTGACCGTCACCTCGTTCACGAAGGCACCTCCCCGCAGGCTTTTGCCGGGTTGCGCGCCGAGGGCCGAAAAGTTCGCCGCCCCGATCTCACCTTCGCGGTGATGGACCATTCCGTCTCCACCACCGACCGCACCTTGCCCATCCTCGATCAGGACGCCAAGCTGCAGTTTGAGGCGCTGGAAAAAAATTGCCGCGAATCCGGCGTGCGGCTGTTCGACATGAACAGCAAAAATCAGGGCATCGTGCACATCATCGGCCCGGAACTCGGCATCACCCAGCCCGGACAAACCATCGTCTGCGGCGACAGCCACACCTCCACGCACGGGGCGTTCGGCACTCTGGCATTCGGCATCGGTACCAGCGAAGTGGAACACGTGCTGGCCACGCAGTGTCTGGTGCAATCGAAATCCAAGACCATGCACATCGTGGTGCACGGCAAGCGCCCCAAAGGCGTCACCGCCAAAGACATCATTCTCGCCATCATCGGGAAAATCGGCATCGGCGGCGGCACCTCACACGTGGTCGAATACGCCGGCCAGGCCATCCGCGAACTTTCCATGGAAGGGCGCATGACCGTCTGCAACATGACGGTGGAAGCCGGCGCGCGCGCGGGCATGGTCGCGCCGGACGAAACCACTTTTAAGTATCTCGAAGGGCGCCCGTTCGTCCCGCGCGGCAAAGAATTTCAGGAAGCGGTCGCCCGCTGGAAGCAGCTCCCCAGCGACGCGGGTGCAAAATTCGATGTCACGGTAGAACTGCAAGCCGAACAGATCGCCCCGCAAGTCACCTGGGGCACCAATCCCGGCATGGTCAGCGGAGTAACCGCGCGCGTCCCCGACCCGCACGACTTCAAGGATCTCAACGACCAGAAAGCCACCGAACGCGCGCTGCACTACATGGGCCTGAAAGCCGGCACGCCCATCGTGGACATTCCTGTCGATCGCGTCTTCATCGGCAGCTGCACCAATTCGCGCATCGACGATCTGCGCGCCGCCGCGCACTTCGTCGAAGGCAAGCACGTCAACAAATCCATCAAGCAAGCTTTAGTAGTCCCGGGTTCGCGCGGAATTAAAACGCAGGCGGAGAACGAAGGCCTCGATAAAATTTTCACCGACGCCGGTTTCGAGTGGCGCGACGCCGGCTGCAGCATGTGCATCGGCATGAACGCTGACGTCCTGCCCCCCAACGAACGCAGCGCCAGCACCAGCAACCGCAACTTCGAAGGCCGCCAGGGCCGCGACAGCCGCACGCATTTAGTCAGTCCCGTGATGGCCGCCGCCGCCGCCATCGCCGGCCACTTCGTAGACGTCCGCGATTTCGCCCTGGAGTCCGTCGAGTAACGGCTTTGATTCTGTAGCGGCGGGTCTTCAGACCCGTGCTTTTGACTTTGGTGGTATTTTTGGTTTTGGGCTTTGTAGGACGGTCTTTGGTCCGTCATCTTGGTTTTGAATTTTGGAGACGTCGTGGCTCTAACGGCTCACCAACTCAACGCGACCCACGAAGGCCAACACCTCCGCGTGCGTTTCTGCGACGGTGCGATCGCTGAAATCAAATTGTTGTCGGTAGAACTGCCGAACGAATTCGACAAAACCCCGGACACATGGGGAATCATCTACGACTTGATTTCGGCCAATCGAGCGCCTACCGAAAGAAGAGATTGTGCGTACTGGTCCCGACTCGACGAAATCGAAAGCTTTGAACTCATGGAAGAGGGAAACGCATGAAACCTTTTATTACGCACACTGGATTGGTATTGCCGCTGGATCGCGTTAATGTGGACACGGACCAGATGGTGCCGAAACAATTTTTGAAGGCGCTCACGCGTCAGGGATTTGGGCGGATACTTTTTTACGATTGGCGCTATCTCGCGGGCGAAAAACCGAATCCTGAATTCATCCTGAATTTCCCGCAATACAAAGGCGCATCCGTGCTGCTGACGCGCGCCAATTTCGGCTGCGGATCCAGCCGCGAACACGCTCCATGGGCCATCGGCGATTATGGTTTCCGCGTAATTGTCGCGCCCAGCTACGCCGACATTTTTTATAACAACTGCTTCAAAAACGGCATCCTCCCCGCCGAACTGAGCGAGGCGCAAATCGAGGAACTATTCCAGCGCGCGGAGAAGGAACCGGGCTACCAGCTCAGTGTTGACCTCCCGAAACAAACGGTCAGCGACAATCACGGATTGGTCTACAAATTTGAAATTCTGCCATCCCGCAAAGAAGTTTTACTGGAAGGCCTCGACGATATCGCCACCACCATGAAACACGAACCGGAAATTACGACATACGAAAAAGCACACGCCGCGACGGCGACAATGTTCGATCAGGTGGACGTGAAAAATTATTCGGAGGCGCGCTAAAACCGGGATTTTGCCGTACCCGATTTATTGCCACCACCAGGGCTCGAAATAAATACGGCCTACAAAAACCGGCTCAGGCGATTCGGGCGCGGCGGGACCGAATAGCTCGGCGATCAAAATACCGGCCAGAACAAACGCCGCGCCCATCCTAGATCGCGCTCCGAGGCGTTCGCCAATCACCAGATACGAGGTGATGACGGCGAACACCGGCTCCAGCGTAAAAATAATCGCGGCGTGGCTGGAGGTGGTGTACTGCTGCGCCCACATCTGCAGCGTGAAGGCGACGGCGGTGGCGAAAATCGCGCAGACCGCAATGCCCACCAGCAGCTCCCAGCGCCACGCGAAACGCACCGGTTGCCATTGAATGGCCGCGGCGGCGCCCGCGGTGATCCAAGCCATCCCCGCGCACGCCAGCACCTGAATCACGCTGAGCGCGGAAACCGAGTGTTGCTGAGCGTATTCGCCGACGAGAATGATGTGCACACCGTATAATCCGGCGGCAACAAAGGTGAGGATATCGCCGCGATTGAGGTGTGCGACGCCCGCCGCCGGCACAGTGAGGAAATACAGACCGACAACCGCAGCGACGGAGCCGAAATAGACCCACCGCGTGAGTGAACGGCCCCAGAAAATAGCGAGCAGGATGGGCACGAGGACCACGCTCGCGCCGGTAACGAATCCCGATTTTGCCGGCGTCGTGTACTGCAATCCCGCGGTTTGAAATGCGTAGCCGGCGAACATGAAAAATCCGAGCCGCATGCCCGCGAACAATTCTTCGCGGTCGAGATGCAGCAAAACGCGCGGCCGAAACGCGACCATGAGGAGACCGGCTAGCGTGAAGCGGACCGCCAGAAAGAGAAACACGGAAACGTGATCGAGAGAATTCTTGACGACGACAAATGTTGCGCCCCACAGCAGCGAGCACGCCACCAGGGCGACATCGGCGCGCATGCGCCGATCGGTGGTGGTGGATTGCCGGGCTGGATTGACGGTCATGTGACGGAGAATCTTACTTCATTGCAATGGAAAGCGAGCGCACGGACCGGCGGCCGGAAGGAATTTCGCGGGCGCGGGCTGGCACTCTGGCACCAAATCGCCAGAGCTGAGGCGCGGAAAAGGGCGCCGGGCTCAAAACCAGTCGCCCTGCGCTACGGGGAGATTCTTAGCGGCGTTTTAGGGCTTCTAGTTCGTCCATGGTGCGGGGCCAGTCGGACTTAAGCAAACGCGACAGGCCGCGATCGGCGAGGAGGCGACCTGCGGTCTGGCAGTGTGGACAGTAGTTTGTTTCGTTGTCGGCGTATTTTATGCGCTGGACCGGCTGGCCGCAGCGGGGGCATGGCTGGCCGTAGCGGCCGTGCACGGCCATACCTTCGCGAAAGGCGGTTACCTTTTCTGGAAATGAGCCGGCGGCTTCGGCTTTCAGACGTTCGGTCCAAGATGCGATGGTTTCGCGCGTCGCGGAATAGAGACGCTCCCATTGGTCGCTGGAGAGTTTGTGCGTGAGGGTGACGGGAGAGAGTTGCGCGGCGTGCAGGATTTCGTCGGAGTAGGCGTTGCCGATTCCGCTGAGGAGACGTGGATCGGTGAGGGCGCGCTTGAGCGTGCGATTTTCCGCGGTGAGCACGGCGCGAAATTCTTCGAGAGTACTGGAGAAAATGTCGATGCCGCCGGGATCGGCGTCACGGAGTCCGGGTTCGCCACGAACGACGGTCAGCGAAGCGCGGCGCTTCGAGCCTGCTTCAGTAAGGACGAGCGAGCCGCGCGGGAAGTCGAAGGCGGCGAGGGAGTTGCGACCGCCGAGCTTGCCGCCGGGGGATTTCCAGTGCAGCCGCCCGGCGATCATCAAATGCAGAACGATGCCGATGTCGTTGTCGAGAAGGAAAGCGATGCGCTTGCCGATGCAACGCAGTTCCCGAACGGTGTGGCCTTCCGCATCGGCGAGCGGCGGATCCACAGAGCGTACCAGGAAGACGCTTTTGACGCGCACGCGTTCCAGCACCTGGTTGAGAACACGAGGTTCGAGTGCAGCGATATAAGCGGCGATGTCCGGAAGCTCGGGCATGCAGTCAGGATGCACGGCAGGGTGCGGAATTTCAAGAACCCACGCGGCGGGTCAGCGAGCGCGAGTCAAATCAAGAGTCGGATCTCTGGGGACCTGACACCTGCGGAGAATCCGTTTGGGGAGACTGCGGAGGCCGGCAACGAAATTTCAAGGTTGACGGTGTTAGGCAAGAAAAAAGGCCTGCGCTTGAACGCGCAGGCCCTTGAGATTCAAAACGGCTGATTGCAGTGTCGCGTGGCCTGACTGCCGCGAAAGGCTCGTGCTTAAGAACGAGCCGCTCGCGGGCAAGCGGGCCAGATAGGGTTAGAAGGTCAGGCGCAGGGAGAACTGCATGAACCTGCGTTCGTCGTTGTTGCCACCGGTGGCCTCGGTCCCGAGTCCACCTTTCTCCTCATAGACGGTAGTGGTGTCGTAGTTGTCTTCGGCGTTTACGTAGAAGTTATGATGGTTAAGGATGTCAAAACCCTCGGCGCGGAAGATGAGACCAAAGCGCTCGGTGAGCTTGAAGTCCTTCTGAATGGCGGCGTCAAGGTTCCAGGCTCCAGGCCCGCGGAAGGCATTGCGCGCGGTCATGTTCGACGGGAACGGCCCGAAGTCGTCAAGCCCCAAAGCGGCGTTGAAGGGGGCACCATCGACGCCCGAAGCCGGAACAGTCAAAGCGCTGTACAAGTTCGCTACCGGCGTGCTGCCCGGACCGTTAGATAACACCTGTACCGGCGTCCCGGTGTGATACTGCGTAATGGGAGTTGCCGGAGTCAACCGGGGAATCACGTAGAAGTTGATTAGGTAGCTGGTGTCGTAGATGGAAAAGGGGATTCCCGTACGGGCCGTAAAGATCCCTGAGATATTCCAGCCGCCGAGCGCCTGGGCCATGAAGCCCCTGCCGCTCTTGAACCAAGGAGTCTGCCACACCGGAGACAGGACCAAGCGATGACGGACGTCGAAGTCCGAGCTACCATAGTCGAGTTGGGGATGCAGCGGGTCGGTGTAGCCGAGCGAGCCTTGCGACTCACTGCCGGAGAAAGTATCGCTTAGGTCGTCGAGCGAATGAGACCAAGTATAGTTGGCGATTAGGCTCAGACCGGTGTGGCGGAAATCCTGGGTCTGCAGTTTGACGTTGAGAGCATTATAGGTGCCCACACCGTTGCTGCCGCGGACGTTGATGTTCGAATACTGCTGGTTAAGGCGAGTGTAGCAGGCGTTGAGAGCGGAGTTGCCGAGATCCGGATACGGGCACTGGAGGGCCGGCGCGGTAGGATCTGGAGGGGCCACGGTCGTTACCAATGGCTGTCCATCCCAAGCCTGTGCACTGCCAATCAGGTTGAGGTTGGCAAGATCATACAGATGCACGCTATGCGCACCGCTGTAGGAAATGGCTAAGATGGTGTTGGGCGCCAGTTGATGTTCGATGGCCAAGCTCCAAAATTGCGTCTGAGCAACGTTGATGTTGTTTTGGTTATCGCGCAGCTCGACCGGCGGGAGCCCGGAGGCAGCCGAACCGGCCTGGCCCAAAGGCCCGAGATCATTGTTGGTGACGACGTTCGGGCAACCGCTAACGTATCCAGCAGCGTTCGCGGAGCAAGCAGCGGTGACGACAGCGCTCGCCGGGGGATTGAAGCTCTGATTGTAAGTTACGTTGCCGAAGTTGCGCTCGTAACTGATGCCCGCGCCGCCGCGCAAAGCGGTCTTACCGTTGCCAAAGACATCGTAGGCAAAGCCGACGCGAGGCGCAGGGGTACCCCACCTGGGCGCCCAAGCTTGGCCAACGGAGCTGAGGGGGGAAATCTGGACTTGACCGTTTATGATGGTGTTGGGGAAACCGCCGGAAGCGTTGTAGAAGTTGGAATCCAGGCTTTGAATATCGTTGTGCTGGACACCGTAATGCTCGTAGCGCAGACCGTAGTTAAGGGTCAGCTTGCGAGTGATCTTAAAGCTATCCTGCGCATAGGCCGCCCAGTCTTTGTAGCGGTAGCTGCGAGCGGGGGAAGCTTGGGCGAGCGGCGGAGTCACGGTGCAAGCAGGAGTAACGATGAGGTTGCCGTAGGTATCCGCGACGCAGGGCAACACACCACCATTTACCCGGGCGTCGAATTCGACGATGGGACTGGCCAAAGCTCCGGTGGAGTCAGTGTTGCCACCGGCGTTTGCCAAAGCAAGAAGGGAGTTAGAAAAGTTGCCGCCGAGGGCCTCTACAGCCTGCTGATAAGCGCCGTAGGCATAATTCAATTGAATGTAGGTAAATTCGCCGCCGTAACGCATGGTGTGGCGACCCTTGGTCCAAGCCAGATCCTCTTCGAGTTGCAAGGTGTTCTGGGGACCGCCAAAAGGCAGACCGCCCTCGCCGTCGGTGGTGTTCTGCAATCCGGGCAACTCGATCGTATTATTGGTAACCGGATCCTCAGCTTGCGCAGTATTACCGTTCTGCAGGTAGAGATTGGGAGTGTTGGTGAGAGCGGTATTGAAACTGCTGGCGACGTTGAAGCGCGTAAAGCTCACCTTTGCGTTGTTGAGCAGGTTGTCGGTGATGGCATGATTGATCGAAAACAGGCCGCTATTAGCAAAGTTGGTGTCACCGACGTCATATTGAGGATAGGGACTGTAGCCGGCGGCTCCGTTAAAGTCGTCTTCGCTGTAACGCGCAAAGCGGAAGAACATCTGGGTCTTGGTGCTAAGGTTATAGTCCACGCGTCCCACGAGGTCATAGGTATTCTGAGGAACGCCGCCGCCGGAGTTAAAAGGAGCACTAAAGTTGACGGTATCGAATACCGGTGTTGAACCCGGTAGGGGGGTGAGAGGGTTGCCATTTATGTTCGGGGGGGGATTGTTCGTCGTGACCCCACCAACCGTAGTGGTTCCCCAAGAACCGCTTGCCACCAACTGAGCTGCGGTTACCGGCGAGCCAGTGCTGGGCAACACCCCGGTACCATACTTCGCAAAATAGGCCTGATCGTTGGCTGGCAGCAGTGCGATGAAGGCCGGATCGAAGACGTCCGCCGTCTCTGAAGCGGCGCTACGAACGCGAACGAACTCCTCGGTGAAAAAGGCAAAGAGTTTATTTTTGATAATCGGGCCGCCCGCGGCGAAACCAAAATCATTGCGAGTGTAGATGCCTTTGGGAGCCACATCGGAACCAGCAATCGCGTTTTCTGCGTCATTGGCGTAGGTGTTGGAAGTTAATGCGGAAAGGCGATTGTACTCATAGAGCGAACCGTGAATGTCGTTAGTACCGGACTTGGTATCGACGTTCACAATGCCGCCGGACGCACGACCGAATTCCGCGCCAAAGTTATTGGTGATGATGCTGAATTCCTGGATGGCATCGACGGGGATGGTCTGGCCGGCCACGACGGTGAAGATGCCGATGTTTTCCACGCCGTCCAAAAGAATTTCCGTGCTGGCTTCGCGCTGTCCGTTAATGGAGTAACCGACGCCGCGGGCCGACAAAGTCTGCGAGCTGTTCATACTGGCGTTGGTGTTGTCGCCGTTGCTGACGTTTCCGGAAAGAATTACGAAGTCATAGGGATCGCGATTCAAGCTGGGAAGCGACGCCAACTGGGTGGAATCCACCAACTGAGAAAGCTCCTGGGTTTGCGTGTTTACTTCCGTGCCGTAGGAGGCGGTGACTTCCACGGTGGTGGTGCTGGCGCCGACTTCGAGCTGGGCGTTCACGGTGCTGGGGCTGCCCACGAGAATTTCCACGGAGGTCTCAAAAGTCTTAAAGCTGGGGCTCGCAACCCTGACCTTATATACGCCCGGATTGAGGCCCTGAAGATTGTATTGCCCGAGGTCGCCGCTGGTGGTGGTGTGTTGCTCCCCGGTTGTGGTGCTCGTGGCAGTGACGGTCGCACCGACGACTGCGGCACCGGAACTGTCGTGTACGGTTCCAAGGAGCGAACCGGCATTTACCTGGGCGCTAGCGGTGCCCGCAAACCCTAAAATCAGGATCGATAAAACTACGAAAAAACGCTTCATTAAAAGATCCCCCTCAGAATTCAACTTGGAAAACGTAAACCGCAACTGCGCAACTTATGGCACGCAGACAGCCATACCCAACAGACCTATTTTCAACAGGATACGGAGCATAATGGCCATCGCTTACAGTTTTTCATACGGTGACGCGGGCGAATCATACAGATATCCATATTTCGTGGGCTGGTTAATGCGTCGATTCGTAAACGGTTCGGCCCGAGACGACGGTGCGGAGGACTTTGGTTGCGAGGTACTGGCTGGGGGGAATTTTGGTCAGGTCGGCGGAGAGGATGATGAAGTCCGCGTACTCGCCGGACTTTAGTTCGCCTTTTTTACCTTGAGCGAATTCGGCGTAGGCGGAGCCGGTGGTGTAGGCACGGATACAGTCCTCGAGGGAGATTTTTTCCTGCGGCTGCCACCCGTTTTGCGGGCCGCCATCGGGGAGTTCTCTGGTGGTGCACGCATAGAGACCGCGCATGGGATTCAATACTTCCACGTCATAGTCGGTGCCAAAGGCCAGGCGGGCGCCAGATTTTTGCAATGAGTTCCAGGCGTAGGCGCCTTTGCTGCGTTCGGGACCGAGACGTTGTTCCGCCCAACGCATGTCGGTGGTTTCGTGACTGGGTTGCATGCTGGCGATTACTTTTAGCGCGGCGAAACGCGGGAGGTCTTCCGGAGCAATGACCTGGGCGTGTTCGATGCGATCGCGACGGTCGCGCTCGCCGTTGGCTTTGGCGACGGCTTCGAAAATGTCGAGAGCGGCGCGATTGGCTTTGTCACCGATGGCGTGGAAAGCGATTTGGAAGCCGGCTTTGTCCCGCTCGATGGCAAGTTTGCGATAGTCGTCGAGGTTGGCGGTGAGGATGCCGCTGGTGGAGGGATCGTCGGAATAGGGTGCGAGGAGCGCGGCGGTACGGCTGCCAAGGGCGCCATCGAGGAAGCCTTTTAGCTGGCCGGTGCGGAGCATGGGATCGCTTACGCCGCCCTCGGCGCGCAGGTTGCGGAGATCGCTCAGGGAGGTTTCAAAGGGGAGCCATTCCGTGATGCGAACGGTGAGCTTCCCTTCTTGTTTCATTTGCTGATAAATGCCGAAGTTTTCCCAGTCGGAATTGTCCTGGACGCTGGTGATGCCGTTTTCGGCTACGTCGGCGAGGACCATTTCGAGGCCCTGGCGGATTTGGTCCAGAGTTAGGTCAGGGATTTTGGTTCTGACGAGGTGCATGGCGCCGTCTTCGAGGAGCATGCCGGTGGCTTCGCCACTGGGGTCGCGTTCGATTTTCGCGCCCGCGGGATCGGAAGTGGTTTTAGTGATATTCGCCAATTTTAGGGCTTGGGAATTGGCTACGGCTACGTGGCCGGAGATGTGGGTCAGGAAGACAGGATTATTCGGGGAGATGGCGTCGAGTTGCTGGCGGGTGGGAAAGGCTTTGTCGGGCCACAGGGTTTGGTCCCAGCCGTTGCCGGTGATCCATTCGCCTTCTTTGTGCTGGGCCACGGAAGCGGCGAGGCGTTTTTGCATTGCTTCGATGCTGATTACGCCGTTGAGCTGAACGGTGAGTTTGTCGATGGCGGCGCCGCCGAGATGGAGGTGAGCATCGTTGAAGCCAGGCATGACAAAGCGGTTGTTGAGCTGGATGGTTTCGGGATTGTCGCCAGTGGAGCATTCGAGCATTACGGTGGCGAGTTCGCCGATGCAGATGATTTTGCCGTCGCGGACGGCCATGGCGGTAGCCCAGGGGTGCGCGGGATCATTGGTGTAGATGCGGGCGTGGAGGTAGAGCGTGGTGCGAGGGGAATCGGGGGGTGGTGCGTCTTGGGCGCGGAGCGCTGGCGTGATGAGAGTAAGGACAAAGATGGCACAACAGATGGCGCCGCAAAGGAACGCGCGGATTGCGCCTTGGCACTGATCGGAGGATTTTGCGCGAGGATTTGAGGATCGGGGTGCATCGGAAAGAAGCAGGTTCCTCGTCTCGGTCGGAATAACACGGCTGGAACGTTGCAAGTTTACGGGATTCATCGGGGTGCACCGTTGGCGATGCCGGAGAAACCGAGGAGTGTGAGGAGCGCGCGCTGAAGGCCGGATTCGCGGCCCGCGGGTTCGTACCACTCTTGAAGGGAGTGGGCACCGCCACCGTTGCCGCCTGCGCCGATGGAGATAGCGTCGATGCCTTGGGAGAGCGGGATGTTGGCGTCGGTGGAGGAGCGTTCGGGGCGGGATTGATTGCCTACGTAGTCGTCGGCGGCCTTTAGTGCGGCGAGTAATGGTGAATCCTGGCGGAGTTCGCCGCCGGGGCGGCTGCCGAGCAGCTCGACCTTAAAATCCAGCTTCCCTTTCGAACGATCGCGGGAGTTATCCATTTCGTCGCGGACGCCCGCGGCGATGCAGTCACGGAGCGCAGTTTCGAGGCGAGTTAGTTCGGGTTCGCTTTCGCTGCGGATGTCTACTTTTAGGCGGGCTTCGTAGGGGATGGAGTTGATGGAGGTACCGCCTTCGATCTGGCCGAGATTGAAGGTGGTGCGCGGGCTTGCAGGGACCTTTGTGCTGATGAAGCGGACGCTGGCGCGGGCGACGGCGTTGATGGGATTGGGAAGGCCGAAGTCGGACCAACTGTGGCCGCCGGGGCCGGTGATTACCGCTTCGAGGCGGCGGGAAGCTAGGGCCTTGGTGGTCACGTGGTCGGTGCTGGAGCCGTCGAGAACAATGGCGCCTTTGAGGCGCGGGCCATACGTGTCGACCAGTGCGCGCATGCCGCGGAGGTTGCCTTCGCCTTCTTCGCCGACGTTGGCGACGAAGAGAATGTTTACTTGGGGCTTGATGTGCGCGGCTTGGACGGCGCGGGCGATGGCTACCAAGGCGGCGAGTCCGGTGCCGTTGTCGGAGATGCCGGGGGCAATCCAACGGTCATTTTCGTGGCGGACTTTTACGTCGGTGCCCGCGGGGAACACGGTATCCAGGTGGGCGGAGAGTATTACGGTGTCTTGGTCCTGGCGGTCGCCGTTGGTCGAAGTTTTGTTGTGGCTTTGACTTGCCGCTTGGTTTGCGCCGGGGAGCTTGGCGATTACGTTGCCGACCTGGTCGATTTCGGTGTGGAGGCCGGCTTGTTCGAAAAGAGATTTTACGGCGATGGCGCGGGCGGATTCCTGGAAGGAGGGCGCGGGTATTTCGGTGAGACGGATTTGCGTTTCGTTGATCGAGGGGAGATTTTTTTGCAGCCAGTCGAGCGCGACGCGGACTTGCGGATCTTCCGTGAGGCCGGCGGTCAGGCGCGCGCTGCTCTGCACGGAGGGCGCGGCGTAGACGGGAATGGAGCGCGCGGGCATGGTTAGGAGAATAACCCAAAGGATGATTTGTTTCATCGGGGAGATGGGTGAGGGCGAACACATTTTGTTTTGTGGTGAATGGGACAATTTTCCGGACATTGAGAGTTTATATCATCGCCAAAAAAAGTTCGGAGCTTTGGGGTTTGGATTTGTACCGAGATGGTGCGCGGCATTCCCTCGCATCACTCGGGGTAAAACTGCGCCGTTACGAAGGCGGGGCCACCAGGGCGTGGATTTCTTGATCGGTCAGGACGCGGGGGGAATTTTTGGCGGCTTCGAGGATGCGGGTTACTGAGGACTCGGTGGCCGGAATTTGTTTGGCCTCGAGCCAGTGGAGGACGTTGGATTTGCCGCTCATAGGGCCGATTTCGATGATTTGTTGGAGACCGAAAAGCGAGGCTGGGACGCCGCTATAGACGGCGTCAGCCAAGGCGGGATCGTTCTTGTGAAAAGCCTTTACTAGCGCGGCAGCGTGAACGCCGGTGGCGGTGCGGAAGGCGTCGCGGCCAACTACCGGGTAATTTGGCGGGATCGTTGTGTGCGTGGCTTGGGCGACCGCATCGCAATACTCCTTAAGGCGGGAGAGGTCGCGGTCGATCAGATTTAGCAGGCGAAGATTTACGAGCATGAGTTCCATGGGCGTGTTGCCGACGCGTTCGCCGAGGGCGTTGGCGGCGGCGTGGACTTGGTGCGCGCCGGCGGCGTAGGCGGCGAGCGAGTTGGCTACGGCGAGGCCGCGGTCATTGTGGCCGTGCCAATCTACGCGGATGTCTTCGCCGCTGGGATTTACAATTTCGTCGAAGGCGAATTTTATTAGATTGAAGGCGCCGGTTGGCGTGGCGTGGCCGACGGTGTCGCAGAAAACCAGCGCTTTGGCGCCGCTGTTGATGGCCGCATTGTACAGGCGTTTTATCGTGGCGGGATCCGTGCGCGTGGTGTCTTCGGTGACGTACATCGACGGCAGATTGTGCGCGACCGCAAAGCTCACGGCTTTTTCGGTGGTGCGACAGAGATAGTCGACGGTCCAGTCTTCCACGAGGCGGCGAATGGGGCTGGTGCCGAGGAAGGTGGCGGCTTCGATGGGGATGCCTACGCGCTGGGAAATTTCGGCGATGGGGCGGATGTCGTTTTCGTGGGTGCGCGCGGCGCAGTTTGGTTTTATGCGCATGCGATGGGTGGCGATTTCGCGAGCGAGGGCTTCGGTGTCGGCGGCGGCGCGGGGGCCCGCGCCGGGGAGGCCGATGTTAACGGAGTCGATGCCGAGCGATTCCATCAGGTGCAGGATTTGGATTTTTTCGGCGATGGAGGGGTCGGTGACGGAGGGATTTTGCAGGCCGTCGCGCAGAGTTTCGTCGTTTAGTAGGACGCGTGTCCCAGGAGCAATCGCTGGAGGCGTGACCGTGTTCCAGTCGTAGATCCATTCGCTTTTTGTTGCATCTGTCATCGGATACGGGAGACAGGTTTCTCCTGCGCGGGCTTTGCGGATGGCGTCGGAGAGATACGTTTTGACTTGATGCGTTTCACAGCCAAAGTTTAGGAGCTAAGTATGCCGCTCGCAAGACCAAAAACAGATCCGTCACTAAACTCCGGACAACAGGTGGAAGCCGGGCTTTTATTCGTTTCAGTGCTGGTCTCAAAGCCGGAAGGATTCTTCGAGGTGAACTTCGATCATGGTCAGGCCCTGGGAAGGCACGGTTGGACCGGATTTGGAGCGGTCTTTGAGAGCGAAGAGGCGATCGATGTCCGGGGGAGTCAGTTTTCCCCGGCCTACGTCCAGGAGCGTGCCTACAATTTTGCGAACCATGTAACGCAGGAACGAGCGGCCGTGGATGGTGAAGACCAGTTCGTCGTTGTCCGCGCTGCGCAGCAGTTCGGCGGCATAGATTTCACGCTCCATGGAACGGTCTTTATCTTCTTCTTCGGAACCCGTCGAAGCCGCAAACGAAGAAAAATCGTGGACACCCACGAAACGCACCGCCGCATCGCGCATGGCGTCTTCGTCGAGCGGGAACGGATAATGCAGGACATAGCGGTGCAGCATGGGCGGGACAACTTTTCCGCGGTAGATGCGATAGCGATAGATTTTGCCGTGCGCGGACCAGCGCGCGTTGAATTGCGGGCCGGTTTCTTCGGCTTGCAGGATGCGGATGGTCGGCGGAAGAATGGCGTTTAGCGCGCGCTGAAATTCCTGCGCGGAGAGCGCGGATTGCGTGCGGAAACTGCCGATTTGACCGAGGGCGTGAACTCCGGCGTCGGTGCGACCCGCGCCGTGCAGCGTGATATTTTCCTGCGTCAGGCGGCGCAGCACATTGATGATTTCACCTTGAATGGTGGGTTTATTTTTTTGGATCTGCCAGCCGTGGAAATCCGTGCCATCGTAGGCGATGGTTAGCTTAATGTAACGCATACGAGAATGCGAAGTTATGGCGCGGACCGTACGAAGCGGCTGCCCGGCTTCGCGGCAGTGCTACCTTGTCTACAGAGCGGACAATCTTCGCGTTGGTAGCTTGGAATACTCAGCCCCAGCAACGATTGGGATTCCACGGGAAATTCGATTTTACCCGCGCTGCGATCAATGAGGGCGCCCACGGCCACGACATGCCCACCGGCTTCCTCAACCACCTGGATGGTGTCCAGAGTCGAGCCCCCGGTGGTCCAAACGTCCTCGACAATCAAAACTTTTTCACCGGGCTCCAGCGAAAATCCGCGGCGCAGACACAGACTGCCACCGGCATTGCGCTCGACGAAAATAGCCGGGACGCCGGTTTCCGCGCCAAATTTCGGAGCGGGAAGAGCGCGGGCGACCTCCTGCCCGATGATTAAGCCGCCTAAAGCCGGCGAGACCACCGTGTGGATGGTGGCATCGGAAAATAAGGCGGCCAAGGCCTGACCCAGTTTCTCCGCCAGGCGTGGATAACGCAGCACCAGCGCGGATTGCACGTAGGTGCCGCTGTGCAATCCACTGGACAGTTCGAAGTGCCCGTGGCGAATGGCGCCCGCGGATTCGAACATTTTTAGTAATTCTTCATTCCTAAGCATGGCATCAGCTAACCGGAAGACATCGCTAAGCGTCGAATCCTCAGCAGCCTAGCCGTGGGATGTAGCGTTGTCAAGGCGGACGCACGCCTGTTAGACTGACGAATCAAATTCGTTCGGAGGAGAGCAAGCCGTTTCCCACTTTCCGTGGTTGTGTGTACGATTTGGTGAAACAATTTCGCACTTGCGAGCGTTGTAGATAGAAGAGCCGTGACGGATGTCCCGCGGGGGCATACCAACGAGGGTAAGGAGCACCATGAAGAAGCTGTTTGCGCGATCGGTGTTGGCGATTGTCCTGGCAACATTGGTGGCTATTGGGCCGGTTTCTCCCGCATATGCGCAGGATCCACCGCCGCAGGCGCCGCAGAATCCGCCAATAGGGCAAGAGGATCCCGACAAAACCAAGAACGAAGTGGCGGTGCCGCCGCCCGCCGCGCCGCAGCCGCAGGCCCCGGCGATTCCCGTAGCGCTAGGACTTTCGACGCAGAACTATTCCAACGGCCCGCGAGCGTTCCCAACGCTTCTGGCGCCCTATCGGCCGATCCCCATCGAGCACCCGGAGCTGGCAAATTCTCCCCGGGTTGACCAGTTGATTCACGACGGAAAACTGCAAATCACGCTGCAAGACGCAGTGGAATTGTCGCTGGAAAACAGCTTGGACATCGTGATCCAGCGCTACACACCGTGGCTGGCGGAAACGGACATCCTGCTGGCTAAATCGGGTGGCTCACCGCGCGGGTTTCTGAGCGTCGCGGAAGTCCCCGGCAGCGTCGCCTCGGATATCGTGGCGTCTTCCGCCAATCTGCCGTTTCAGAACCTGGATCCGGTGCTGACCGGTGCGGTTTCAATCTTCGATGGCAGCACGCCCATCAACAACTCGTTTATTTCGGGCGTCGGAGCAACCGAGGAATCCGCGCTGATCGCAGAAAAAATTCACTCGTCGTCGTTCAATTTTGGGTACGCGCAAGCGTTTACGTCCGGCACCAGCTTCAGCGCCAGCTGGAACAATACGCGCGGTTCGACGAGCCCGACGGCTGATATTTTCAATCCGTCGGTGTCCTCGACGCTGACGGCCACCGTCTCGCAACAGCTGCTGAATGGCTGCTGCTTTGAAGTGAACCGGCGAAACATCATCATCGCCAAGAACAATCGCAAGATCGCGGACCTAGTGTTCATGCAGCAGGCCATTACCACGGTCACGAACACGATCACGGCATATTGGGAATTGGTGTACGCGCGGGAAAACGTGAAAGTGGAACAGCAAGCCGTGGCGGTTTCTCAGAAGCTGTTTAACGACAACAAAAAGCAGCTGGAGATCGGGACCATGGCGCCGCTGGACGTGACGCGCGCGGAGTCGGAATTGGCCAGCGATCAGGGCAACCTGCTGGTGGCGCAAACCACGCAATTGCAGGACGAACAGGTGCTCAAGAACGCGATTTCAAAAAATCCGCTGTCGACTAACCTGATCAACGTGGAGATCATTCCCTCGGATTTGCCGGCGCGTCCAGAAAATATCGAAGCGGCCTCTTTCGAGGACGCGATCAAGGAAGCATTTACCAAGCGGCCGGACATTCTGCAGGAGGTGTACAACCTAAAGAACGCGGACGTGGACGTGAAGGCGACGGCGAATGCGCTGCTGCCGACGCTGACCTTGAGCGGGCAATACACCAGTAACGGGTTGGCGGGCAACATACCGATTACCGGGACGTCGGTGACGACGATCGCGGGGAGCACGATCCCGATCGTGGATGCCAATGGCCTTCCGGTGACCATTGCTGGCCCTGGTGGCACGCAAATTCCGATTTTTGAGCCGACGGTTACAACCACCGCACCAGTGACCGGAGTGAGCCATGGGGGATTCGGAAACGCGCAGAGTCAGATATTCCGCAACGAATTTCCGGGTTATGCCGCATCGCTGAATCTGACCCTGCCGCTGCGCAACCGCGCGGCGCAAGCAGAGAATGCTCGCGCGATTTTGACGGCTCGCCAGATCGAAGCGCAGACACTGCAGATCAAGAACGCGGCGCTGCTGGATGTGCGCAACACGTTTATCGCGCTGGAGCAGGATCGCGCGCGCGTGGATGCGGCGATCAAAGCGCGGCAATTGCAACAAGAGACGTTCGATGCCGAACAGAAAAAATATGCGCTCGGCGCGTCCACGGTGTACCTCGTGATTCAGACGCAGCGCGACCTGGTCACGGCGCAGGGCACGGAGTTGCGTGCGCTGGCGGACCTGGTGGAAGCCAAAGCCAATTACGAACGCGCTGTGGGCCGCACGCTCGAGACCAATCGCGTGACCATTGCGGGCAACCAGCAGTTTGAACACGACACGCTCATTCCGGGAACGCGCGACGGCAAGGTCATCGGCACGGACAAGATCTTCGCCAATGCCGAAGCCAGCACCGGCCAAAAATAGATTCGCAAATCCAAGACAAGAACCTTCTGGGTGACGGATTCCTTGCCCACCTCCGTGCTTTGGCATAGCATCGGAGTTACGGCTATGAACGACAAATCGAAGGCTTGCGACGGAAAAGCGATTGTCGCGACGGCGACGACGGACCTCGTCACTACAGGTTTCGGCCAGAACGTGGCTGCTGGTGTCGCCGCGCGCACCCCGAACGCCGCGGAATTAAATTGGGAAAAGACCGCGTTGAGAAACACCCTCGCTAAAAGTCCCGAGCGGCAAAAAACATTTACGACCATCTCTGGGCATCCCATTCGCCGTTTGTACACCGAGGCGGATTTGGCGGGTTGGGATGCGGATCGCGATTTAGGTTTTCCGGGTGAACCCCCGTACACGCGCGGCATTCATTCCACCATGCATCGCGGCCGGCTTTGGACCATGCGGCAGTTCGCGGGATTTGGCACCGCGGAAGACACCAACCAGCGGTTTCGCTATTTGCTGGCGCAGGGGCAGACCGGGCTATCGACGGCCTTCGATTTACCTACGTTGATGGGTTACGACTCGGATCACGGGTTGAGTGAAGGCGAGGTCGGCAAGTGCGGCGTAGCGATTAGTTCGCTGGCGGATATGGAAGTTTTGTTCGATCAGATCCCGCTCGCGAACGTGACGACCTCGATGACCATCAATTCCCCCGCCGCGGTCATCTGGGCCATGTATCTGGCGGTGGCGGAAAAGCAGGGGGCCGACTGGAAGAAATTATCGGGGACACTGCAGAACGATATCTTGAAAGAGTACATCGCGCAGAAGGAATACATCTATCCGCCGGAGCCGTCGATGCGGCTGGTGATTGACACCTTTGAATTCGGCGTAAAGCATACGCCGAAATTTAATCCCATCTCGATCAGCGGGTATCACATTCGCGAAGCGGGTTCGACGGCCATTCAGGAACTGGCGTTCACCCTGCGCGATGGACTCGAATACGTGGAATGGGGCTTGCGGCGCGGGATGGATGTGGATGAGTTTGTGCCACAGCTTTCGTTTTTCTTCAACGCCCACAACGATTTTTTTGAAGAAATCGCCAAGTATCGCGCCGCGCGCCGCATCTGGCACAAGGCCATGGTGGAACGCTACAAAGCCAAGAGCCCGCGAACCTGGGCGCTGCGTTTTCATTCGCAGACCGCCGGATGCTCGCTGACCGCGCAGCAACCCTACAACAACGTGGTACGCACGGCGATTCAAGCGTTGGCCGCCGTTTTGGGCGGCACGCAATCGCTGCACACCAATTCCCTGGATGAAGCCTGGGCGCTGCCGACGGAGTTTGCCGCCACGCTGGCGCTACGCACGCAACAGATTATTGCCCACGAAACGGGCGTAACCAACACCGTTGATCCACTGGGCGGTTCGTATTTTGTGGAAAGCCTAACGAACGAAGTCGAGCGTGGCGCGTGGGATTACATCGAGAAAATCGATGCCATGGGCGGCATGGTACCCGCGATAGAGAGAAGTTATCCGCAACGAGAAATTGCCGAAGCCAGTTACCGCTATCAAATGGAAATCGACCGGCGCGAGAAAATCATCGTCGGCGTGAACGATTATGTTTCCGATGAGCGCCCACTGGACATTCTACAAATTGATGAAACGGTGGCGAGGCGACAAGCCGCCCGGCTGAGCAAGCTCCGCGCCGAACGGTCACAGGACGAAGTGGACCGCCGCCTGAACGGTTTGCGCAACGCAGCCAAGGGCGCCGCGAATCTAATGCCATTTATATACGAAGCGGTGAAATCCTACGCCACGCTGGGTGAAATCTGCGAAGCCATGCGCGACGTTTTCGGGACATACGAAGAAGTGGCGATTACATAACGTCCGGCCGTAGTGGAACGCAAACCTATGCCAGCAAAAAAAATTCGCGTGCTGATTGCCAAGCCTGGACTGGATGGGCATGACCGCGGGGCCAAAATCATTGCCCGGGCGCTACGCGATGCAGGCATGGAAGTGATTTACACCGGTTTGCGCCAAACTCCGGAGATGATCGCTTCCGCCGCAGTCCAAGAAGATGTGGACGTAATCGGCCTCTCGATTCTTTCCGGCGCACACAACACCATTTGCCCGCAGTTGATGGCGTTGCTACGCGCCAAGGGCATGGATGACGTGACCGTTCTAGTGGGCGGCATCATCCCTGGCGCAGATATTCCAGCACTGAAGCAATCGGGGATCGCGGAAATTTTCCTGCCAGGCACGTCCACGCAAGACATCATTTCCTTTATTAATGAGCGGCATGCGGAGAAACATCCCGCGCCGGCCTCGTAGCGGCAGCTACCTCCAGTCACGTTCAAATTTCACTCGAGTATAAAGGGTTTGCAGCCCGTGGCGTGCAATGTTGCGCTCGGAGGCGCTGCCGGGTCGCGCCAAGCTGACAACGAGATCGCAGCCAACAGCGCGCGCCCGCTCGAGCCGAGCTTGTAGCAGTGCAGTTTGCAAACCGCGATGGCGATAGGCGGGCAAGGTGCTGGCGCCAAACAAGCCGGCTACTCCGTCGCGCATGGCCAGCGTGCCGCCGGCGGCGGGTTTGCCATCGACCAGCGCGAGATAGCATTCGGTGTGCGGACCTTGCCCGAACAACTTCATCACATTGAGCATTTCTTTGGTTACGGGAAAAGTTTCGGCAAAGCCTTCCGCAACGGTCAAGGTCCACAGATCCAGCTGTTCGACGGAGATTCTTTCGATGGTCGCTCCGGCAGGCAGCTCCTGCTGAAAAATCAATTGCGCGCTGTCTTGCAACGACGCGGCGAACACATTGGAAAATTCGCTGATGTAGTAGCCGCGCTTGCGGAACTGTTCGATAAGCGAGCCATCGGCCAGCGGGCAGGTTTCCACGCGCACGGCTTCGGAGCGGGTACGGTAAAAATTCTCGAGGCGGTCCATGTCGTCATCGGTGACGGGACCGTCGAGTCCCAAGGCCACGGCTTGCGTGACCGGTGAGTCCGGGCCGCAGTAAATGGCGCTTCCTCCGGCGATGTGTTCGACGGCGGCGGCCGTGCCGGGGCGCTGACGGTCGAGGAGTTCGGCGGTTTCAATAGCGGCGCGGGCTTCGGCGTTCTCGATGCGGCGGGCGAGTTCCAGCGTCAGATGGAGCTGAGGCATGCGTGGGCCAGTGTACCCGTCGCCCGAGCCGCTTCCAAGCGGGAATTGGCCGCGAAACACGGCGAGCGGCGGCTGGTCTCTCGCGTGGACGGTCTCTCGCGTGAACTAGGATTAGTCCGTATACTGTGTGCGTTCCGCGCGACCGACCGTTCAATGGTGTGTGCGCGCGTTTCGTAATTGGCTTAGGAGCCGGCGTGGCCGCTGCTACTTTAAAGACTGGCGTCGACAGCAAGTCCGTGACATTCGCGAAGAATGCGCGGCGGATTGTCGATTTGCTGACGAGTTTGAAGAACGAAGAGGAGCAGATCTGTCTGGGCGGCGGCGCCAAAGCGATTGATTCGCAGCATAAAAAGGGACGGCTCACGGCGCGGGAACGCATCAAGAAGCTGGTCGATCCCGGTTCGCATTTCTTTGAGCTAAGTGTTTTTGCAGCGTTTGAAATGTACGAAGAGTGGGGCGGCGCTCCGGGCGCCGGAGTCGTCACCGGCCTGGCGCGCGTGTGCGGTCGAACGTTTATGTTGATCGTGAACGACGCCACGGTGAAGGCGGGCGCGTTTTTTCCGATGACCGCGAAGAAAGTGATTCGCGCGCAGAACATCGCCATCGAAAATCGCATTCCGACAATTTACCTGGTCGATTCGGCGGGAGTTTTTCTGCCGCTGCAAGAGGATGTGTTTCCCGACACGGATGATTTTGGCCGCGTATTTCGCAACAACGCGGTGATGAGCGCGATGGGCATTCCGCAAGTCGCCGCGATCATGGGCATGTGCGTGGCCGGCGGCGGCTATCTTCCGGTGATGTGCGACCACGTATTGATGACCGAAGGCTCGGGGCTGTTCCTGGCGGGACCCGCGCTGGTGCAAGCGGCCATTGGACAGAAGACTTCCGCGGAAGAGCTCGGCGGCGCGAAAATGCACGCGCAGATCAGCGGCACGGTGGATTTTCGCGAGGCGGATGATGATGCGTGCATCGCGCGGATACGCTCGCTAGTCGACAAGATGGGCGCGGCGGATCCTTCGCCGTTTAGCCATGTAGCGCCACGTCCGCCGCAATATGCGAGCGAAGGGATTTACGGCATTTTTTCCGGCGACGCCGCGAAGCAATATGACATGCGGGAGATCATTGCGCGCGTCGTGGACGCCAGCGAGTTCGATGAATATCGCGCCGAGTATGGAGAGACGGTTTTGTGCGGCTATGCGCGCATCGGAGGCTGGTCCGTCGGAATCGTGGCCAATCAGAAAAAGCATGTGCAGACGCTGGCACGCGGCTCGGACCAAAAGCGCATGGAATTTGGCGGCGTGATTTATACCGAAGCGGCGGAAAAAGCCGCGCGCTTTATCATGGACTGCAACCAGAACCGCATTCCGCTGGTGTTTCTGCACGACGTGAACGGTTTTATGGTTGGCAAAGACGCGGAATGGAGCGGCATCATTCGCGCCGGGGCGAAGATGGTGAACGCCGTAGCGAACAGCGTGGTGCCAAAAATTTCGGTGATCTGCGGCGGCAGTTTCGGCGCCGGTCATTACGCGATGTGCGGCAAAGCCTTCGACCCGCGCTTCGTCTTTGCGTGGCCCACGGCGCGCTACGCGGTGATGAGCGGCGACGCCGCCGCGAACACGCTGGCGGAAATCAAGCTGAAGCAACTCGAACGCGAAGGCAAAAAAGTCGACGAGAAGCAAAAGAAAGAGCTGCACGATGCGGTGCGCGCCTCATATGAAAAGCAAAGCGATCCGCGTTACGCCGCCGCACGCTTGTGGGTCGATGCGATCATCGATCCAGCGCAGACGCGCGAGGCGTTAATTTGGGCGTTGGAAGCCGCGGCGCTGAATCCCGAGATTCGCGAGTTCAAAACCGGGGTCCTGCAGACGTGATGGGTACAACTCTTCGATGAGTGAAGCCGTTAAAATCATTGAATGTCCGCGTGACGCCTGGCAGGGCTTGCCGGAGTTGATCCCTACCGACCACAAAGTGGCCTACCTGCGCGAATTGATTGCGGCAGGATTTAAGCATATTGATGCGGTTAGCTTTGTTTCGCCGAAACACGTGAAACAAATGGCCGACAGCGAAGAGGTGATGGAGAAACTGACGGCGTCCCTTCCCGATGGCACGGAAATGCCGGAGATCATCGGCATCGTAGTGAACGAAAAGGGTCTGCAGCGCGCGCTGGCGGCTCCCGGTGTGAATACCATCGGGTATCCCTATTCCATCTCGGCTTATTTCCGGCGCGCAAACGCCAACATGTCTCGCGAGGAATCGCGCAAACTGGTGGAGACGCTGCGCAAAGAAACCGCCGCCGCCAATCGCGACCTGGTGGTCTATATTTCTATGGCCTTTGGCAATCCTTACGACGAACCCTGGGGCACCGAACTGGTCGGGGAAACTTTGCAATGGCTGAAAGATATTCGCGTACGCACCGTTTCTTTGGCCGATACCGCGGGAGATGCCACGCCGCAAGTCGTCGCCGACGTCTTTAGCAGCGTCAAAGATTATGTGGCCGGCATCGAACTGGGTGTGCACTTGCACGGCAGCCCGGTGGACGCGGAAGATAAAATCTTGGCGGCCTACGCGACGGGTTGCCGCCGCTTTGATTCAGCGTTAACCGGCCTCGGCGGGTGTCCCTTCGCTGGAGACGACCTGGTCGGCAACATTCCGACCGAGCGCGTGCTCGCTGCGCTGGCCGGAATCGGTGCAGAAACGGAAATTTCTGAGCGCCAGCTCGCCAAGGTTTTGGCCATGACCGCCGATTTCCGCGCCAAATACGTGCACGCCGCACCGGTTAATTGAGGGGAGACTGAGGGACTGCGATGTACTCAACTCTGCTGCTGAAAATCGAAGGCGAAATAGCCACCATCACGTTGAATCGCCCGGAAAAACGCAATGCCATTTCCGCGCAGATGATGTCTGAAATATTGACGGTGCTCGATGAAGTGGAGCGCAACAAGACGCGCGTAGCCATTCTCACCGGTGCGGGAAAATCCTTCTGCGCGGGCGTGGATTTGGAAATGCTCACCGCGATTGCCCGACAGTCCGCGCAGGAAAACCAGGAAGATTCACGCCGTATGGCAAAAATGTTTCGTCGCATCTGGAGTTTTTCCAAGCCACTGATCGCCACGGTCCAAGGCGCGGCATTGGCGGGCGGCAGCGGCATCGCCACGCTCTGCGATTTCACGCTCGCGACTCCGGACGCAAAGTTCGGTTACACCGAGGTGCGCATTGGGTTTCTGCCAGCGCTGGTTTCCGTATTTTTAACGCGCCAAATCGGCGAAAAACGCGCCCGCGACCTATTGCTAACCGGGCGCCTGGTAGGCGCCGAGGAAGCGAAGGCGATGGGCCTCGTGAACGACATCGTTCCGCCGGAGAAGCTGACGGAGCGCGCGCACGAACTCGCCGCCGTGCTCATCGCCGCCAGTCCCAGCAGCCTGACGCGCGCAAAATGGCTGCTGACTTCCGCGGCTGCGGCGGGAGTCGATCACGATTTGGAGCGCGCGGTCCTCGAAAACGCACGCATCCGCTGCACGCCGGACTTCAAGGAGGGCCTGGCGTCGTTTCTCGAAAAACGTAAGCCGGTCTGGTCGGGCGAGACGGGAACAGATGACGACTGCCCGTAAGCCGGAAACGTCGCTTCCCTTTCTTGATGCTACCGTACGAGTCCGCTACGCCGAGACCGACCAGATGGGGGTGGTCTACCACGCCAATTATCTTGTCTGGCTGGAAGTCGGCCGCGTCGAGCTGATGCGCTCGTTGGGAGCGGAATACAAACAGATGGAAACCGCGGACGACTGTCATATCGTGGTCGTCGAAGCGCATTGCCGGTATCACAAATCCGCGCGTTACGACGAAGTGTTGCGCATTCGCACGCGCGTTTCCGAAGCGCACAGCCGCAGCATCCATTTTCAGTACGAAGTGTGGCGCGATGCGGATAACCAACTGCTCGCTACCGGCGAAACGAAACACGTGATTTGCGGGAAAGACGGACGGCCCAAACATTTGCCCGAGAAATACCGTGACCTGTTTACCACCACCGCGCCGCCTTGCGAACCGGCATGAAACTTTCACCGAATCACGCGATGAATGAATATGGGAGCGGTGAATGAGCATTGCTCTGAGCGGCAACGACCTGACGTTTGCGCAGTTGTATGCCGTCGCCGGTCGCGGCGAGGCCGTCACGCTCGCTCCCGTAGCCATCGAACGCATGAAGGCCTCGCGCGCGGTAGTTGCGCGCTTGGTGGCCTCTGGAACCACGGCGTACGGGATCAACACCGGTTTCGGAAAACTCGCATCGGTGCGCATATCCGCCGAACAACTCAAACAGTTGCAGGTAAATCTGGTGCGCTCGCATGTTTGCGGAGTGGGCACGCCGCTCAGCGAAACGGAATCGCGCGCCATGATGCTGTTGCGCGCCAACGCTCTTGCCAAAGGCTTAAGTGGCGTGCGGCCCATTGTGGTAGAAACGCTCTGCCAGATGCTCAATGCTGGCGTGCATCCGCTCATTCCCTCACAAGGGTCGGTCGGCGCTTCCGGTGATCTCGCTCCGCTGGCGCATTTAGCGCAAGTGGCGATTGGGGAAGGCCTTGCCACTTACCAGGGCAAGGTCATTCCGGGCGGCGTCGCGCTGCGCCTGGCGGGCATCCCGCCGCTCGCACTTCAGGCGAAAGAAGGCTTGTCGCTTCTCAACGGCACGCAAGGCATGTTGGCGCTATTGAGCCTGGCGCTTGCGGATGCGGACCTCCTGGCAGACACCGCGGATGTAGCCGCGGCGCTCTCGCTCGACGCGTTGCGCGGCAGTCCCGGAGCATTTGATGCGCGCATTATGCACGCGCGCGCCTATGCTGGGGCAGCGCGCACGGCGCGTCACCTGGCGCACCTCAATGAAGGCAGCCAGATCCGCGAATCGCATCGCTCGTCTGAGAAAGATTCGCGGGTCCAGGACGCCTACAGTTTGCGCTGCACCCCGCAGGTGCACGGCGCGGTGCGCGACTCGCTGGCGCAGGCGCGCGAAATGGCTGCCGTCGAGCTAAACAGCGCCACGGACAATCCGCTGGTATTTGTCGTGGAAAGCGGCGGCAGCGATCGTGGTGCGGACGACTTCGGAGGCGACATCGTCAGCGGCGGAAATTTTCATGGCCAGCCACTGGCCATGGCGGCCGACCAAGTGGCCATCGCCGTCGCCACGCTCGGCGGCATCTCCGAACGCCGCATCGAACAAATGACCAATCCGCTGACCAGTCTCCTGCCAGCGTTTCTCACGCCGGAACCCGGCCTGAACTCTGGTTTCATGATCGCGCAGGTCACGGCCGCCGCGCTCACCAGCGAAAATAAAGCGCTGGCCACGCCGCACTCCGTGGATTCGATTTCCACCTCCGGTAATCAGGAAGATTACGTCTCGATGGGCATGAGCGGCGCACGCCGACTTTCGCGCATGCTGCAGAATCTGCGCAATATCCTCGCCATCGAACTGCTCTGCGCCTGCCAGGGCATCGATTTGCTGAAACCACTGAAAACCGGCGCCTTGGCGACCAAGGCCTACGACTTGGTGCGCGCGAAGTCCGCAATGCTGGTTGACGATCGCCCGCTTTCCGAAGAAATCGAGGCCGTTTCATCAGTGGTTGCCGCAAGCGAGTTCGCACGCCTTCTTGCCTAGCGAATTTGAGTTAAGCTAAGCGAGTAATGTTTCGCCAAAGCGTTGAAATCGGATCATGCAGAAACTTCTGCTCGAACTCGGCGGCCCGCTGGTTTTTGCTTTCGTCTTGCTCGCCATAGCGAAATTCATTCGCGGCATTATCGAACACTTCAGGGAACGCTAGCCGCCCCTCACACAAACCAGCACAGCGGATGAATTCGTCGCCCCTAAGCCAGCGCGGAGCGCAAAAATGTCAGCATACGGTAGCCAGCGATATAGCTGAAAGGCGCCAACTCCAGCGAATAGTGGCCGCAGTGCAGCTCAACCGTTTTCGGCGCGGCGCCGTGGCGCCGCAAGGAGTCCAGCATTTGCTCGGTCAGCGCCGGCAAGAACGTTGGATCGTACTTGCCATAAACCATGAACGCATTCTTCCCTGCTCCCATGCCACGCTCGACGTACGGCATGGGACTGATGGGCGCCCAGTAATCCCGCAGTTCGTCCACCGTGACGTGCTCCCGCATACCTTCCCACACGTGATTGGTGGTCATGCCCTGGCTGACCACGTCAGCAAAATACGTAGAAACATGAAAAAATCCGCCGGCACGCAATGCTTCATCGTGTACCAGCGTGATGTAGCCGACGGACGAGCCGATGCTGGTGCCAAGTATGCCCAGCTTGGAAAAACCTCGCTGCTCCAGCCAGCGCAGGCAGCGTCGCGAATCCTGCACTGCTTGCCGGTTGGCCTGCAGCGTCAGTCCAATGTTCGGACCCACGAGTTGGTCGGCGCGTTCGTGACCCTTGGCCATGCGACGATTGTGATACGGCAGGCTCAGCTTGAGCGCAGTAATACCGAGCCGCTGCAGCCATTCGCACAGTCCGTCCTGCCCGTGCCATTTCGCGTTCCAGTTGGGCAGCACCAGCACCGCGGCATCTTTGCTGCGGCCCGGGAACAGCCGCGCGTGCACGGTATCGTTTTCCGGCCAGTGCGTCTGCAAGCTGCTGGTAAACGAAAGCACGTTGTCCGCATCCAGCCGGTAGTCGTCGGCTGGGGTCGTCGCAAACCACTCGCGACTATTTTCGATCGCCCATTTCGCATAGTTACGAACGTACGCGGCGGGATCGGCGTCGTTCGGATCGCCACCGATATGCTCCAAGCCCCACGCAAAGGGCTGTACGCGGCGATTGTCGTCGGTGGACCAGCGGCGGTGCTCGTAACGGAGGATGCGGCGTTCAAACCAGTTCATGGTCATCGGCTAAGAACAGTTTACCGTTGTGCGCGCGACAACGGAAGCTTGCGGCGTAACCCGCCTGTGAGCTTCCGAGGCCGCTTGGCGAGCAGTCCCCGCGAAACTGACGCCACCCCAGAAGTGCCCAATACGCAAACAAACCAAGCGCAATGTTAGGGATGCGACACGCCATCCGTGGCGTTTCTTGAGCGCCTGCCGCGTCTGTGTCACATTCAAAACGTGGTCATCTGCTTCTTTTTTCTGTTCGGAATTGTGATTGGCAGCTTCCTGAATGTGTGCATTTCCCGCATTCCGGAAGGGCTGTCGATTGTTGCGCCGGGCTCTCGCTGCCCGCGCTGCCTTACGCCCATCAAAGCCTACGACAACGTGCCGATTTTCGGCTGGCTGTGGTTGCGCGGCAAATGCCGCTCCTGCGCGCTGCCGATTTCTCCCATGTATCCCACCGTCGAGTTGCTTACCGGATTGCTGTTCGTGTGTTGCTATCTGACTTTCGATATCACCCAGGCCACTTTCAAATGGCTCTTTTTTATCTGCCTAATCCTCATCCTCACGGTCACGGATTTGCGCGCCCGGATGCTTCCCGACGCCGTCACCTGGCCGGGCTTCGGCATCGGCATCGGACTTTCCCTGTTCCTCCCGCCCGACGATGAGCTGGCATTTTTGCTGTGTGTGCGGCTCTTCCACCGCGTGCCCCCGCGGCCGGTTCTTGGATTGCTTGACGCCCTGCTAGGCGCGGTGTTTGGCAGCTTGTTGCTGCTGGCCGCAGCCGCATTGTACAAATTCGTTCGCAAACGCGACGGCATGGGGCTGGGCGACGTGAAGATGATGGCCATGGTCGGCGCGTTCATGGGACCACGGGGAGCTTTTTTCACCATCTTGCTCGGCACGCTGTTCGGTAGCGTTGTCGGTCTCGCCGTTATCGTGATGTTGTACCTGCTGCGCTGGAAAAATGACCTTGCCGCACGTGCGGCGCGGCGCGGGCTCGGAAAGGCCCGCGAACTGCGCTGGGCGATCGTGAGTAAGTACCAGTTGCCGCTAGGAACGTTCCTGGGCGCCGCCGCGTTGCTGGTGGTATTTTTCGTGGAGTCGCCGCTGTTGAACCTGCTGCAGCGCTGGTTATGATTCCGCGCTTTGCCGGAGAGGTAGCCCGCTAATCGAATCATGTTCGCCGCATTCCAAGCCGAAAATTCACAGCACCTGTGGACCGTGGCTATCGTCTGCGGCATGGCGCTGCTCGGCTTGGTCGGCATTATTCTGTATTTGATCCAGCGCTTCTTTCAGGACACCCGCGCGGAACATTCACGCAAGAGCGTCGCCGCGCCCCCGCGCACGGAAAATCCCTCGGCGTTCATGGCCGCGTCCATGCACGGCGTGATTCAGACGCTCCGCGATCAGGAAAAGGAATTAGCGCGCCTGCACCGCATCGAAAAAGATCGCGCGGAGCAGACCGAGCGGCTCAGCGAAGAAGTGACGCGTAATATGCCTGCCGGGCTGCTGGTGGTGAATGCCACTGGCATTATTTCCAGCGCCAACCCGGCGGCGGCACAGGTGTTGGGGATTCGCGCGCTGGGCTTTCGACGCTACAGTCAGGCGCTCGGCGAGGATTCCGAGCTGACCGCGCTGGTGGCACGGTGTCTTAAGGATGGAACGATTTTCCGGCGCGAAGAGGTGAAGCATTCCGCGCCCGGTGGCGAAAGCCGCCGCCTCGGAGCGACCATCTCGCCGATTCGCCGCGGCGAAGGAAAAATCAACGGGGCTATCTGCCTGATCACCGATTTGACCGAACTGGCCGCGTTGCAGCAGCAAGTGCAGCTCAAGGAAAACCTCGCCGCTCTTGGCGAGCTCTCCGCGGGCATCGCTCACGAATTCAAGAATGCGCTGGCCACCATTTCCGGATACGCGCAGCTGATCCGCGCGGAAACGGAAGAAGGCGAAGCACACGATTACGCGCAAAACATTCTCGAACAAACCCGCAACGTCACTCACGTGGTGACGGAGTTTTTAAAATACGCGCGGCCACTGGACATCTCCACCGAGACCGTTGCGTTGCAAAACGTGATCGAAAAAGTGGTGGGCGAAATCGGCGAAACCATGTCTGAAATTCGTATCCGCTACGAAGGTCCGTTTGGCAGCGTTGCCGGCGACGAAGGTCTGCTGCGCCAGGCGTTGCTCAATCTGGCACGCAATGCGGCCGAGGCCAGCGTGGGCGCCGCGAACGGCGGGCGGGTCTTGGTCCGCGGCGAAACCGTGCGCGGCAACGATGCGGCGTTTCAGCGCATCACCGTCTTCGACAACGGTCCAGGAATTCCGCCGGATGCCCGGGAAAAACTGTTTCGGCCATTTTTTACCACCAAGGCGAAAGGTACGGGCCTGGGTCTCGCCGTGGTGCAGAAAATTGTGGTGCAGCACGGGGGCCAGGTGCGGGCGCGAAACCGCCCGGAAGGCGGGGCTGCGTTTATTGTTACGCTACCGCTAAGCAGCGAGGTGCCGGACGCGGTAGAATCAAAGCAGGTGGTGGTTTAGCGGTTTGCCCTGGTTTTGGGAAGGCGTGTTCTATGCTTGGAAAAAATAGCAATCGATGGACGGCGCCGTTGCTCGCCGGAGCGGTGTTTGCTTGCGCTGGATTCGTCCTGCCGGTTCGCGCCACGGCGCGGGCAACTTCGCAGGGAACCTCGCAAGGCACCTCGCAAGGAACTTCGCAGTCCACTTCGCAAACCGGCAGCGGCGACAGCGTGGCGGATGCCGCGCGTCGGTCCCGCGAAGACAAGAAGAACGCACCGAAGAACAAAAAGGTTTACACCGACGACGACGTCAGTACCGCTCCGGCGGCTGGTACTGGCTCGCAGTCCGCGACCACCCCGTCTCCCGACACCACGCCCGGCACAGAAGCGGTAGCCCCTCCTGGAAAAGACGATGAAAAGGCCTGGCGGAAACGCTTCCAAGGGCAGCGAGACCAGATCGCCCGTGCGGAAAAGGAACTGGATGTTTTGCAGCGGGAGGAAGAAAAGGCGCAAGTGCAGTACTATCCCGACCCGCAAAAGGCGCTCACCGAAGGTTACACTCGCAAGGACATCAACGATAAAGACGCCAAGATTGCCGCCAAAAAAGATGAGATTGCCAAGCTCAAGCAAGGGTTAAGCGATCTCGAGGATGAGTTGCGCAAAGCAGGCGGCGATACCGGATGGAGCCGCGAATAGTTCGCTCGTAAGTTGGCAGCTCGACGTCCGTTGATTCGCGGCACTCGCGACACCGTCTTTCTCGCGCTCTCCGCGCTCGTTCGATCCACCGCACATGTGCTCCACACCATACCCTGCGTAGTCATTAATCCGTGGTAGAAACGAAGGGATGGATCCCCTTCTCCTCGTTGAAGACAAGAGTGAGTTGCGCGCCATGCTGCGCAAGGCGCTGGAACGCGCGGGCTATCTCGTCGAGGAAGCTCCGGACGGGACCGCCGCCATTCAGAAGGTGCGCGCGCGGCGCTACCTGGTAGTGATCACCGATTTAAAGATGCCTGGCGCCTCCGGTCTCGAGGTGCTGCGCGAAACGAAGAGCGCCGATCCCACCATCCCGGTTCTCTTGCTGACGGCGTTTGGTTCCGTCGAAGAAGCGGTGACCGCGATGAAGGAAGGCGCGTTTGATTTCCTGCAAAAACCGGTCGATCTGGACCACTTAAAACTATTGGTGGAACGGGCGGCGCGGCAGCAGGAATTGTTGCGCGAAAACCTGTTGCTGCGCGAAGAATATTCCACGCGTTATGGATTTCCGCGCATCGTCGGCGAACATAGCTCGATTCGCGAGGTGAGCCAGCAGATTCAGCGCGTGGCGGCCACGGATTCAACGGTGTTGCTGCTCGGCGAAAGCGGCACGGGAAAAGAATTATTTGCGCGAGCGGTACACCATCTTTCGCCACGCCGCGATCGCGCGTTCGTGGCGCTGAATTGCGCGGCCATTCCCGAAACTCTGGTCGAAAACGAACTCTTCGGCCACGAGCGCGGCGCGTTCACCGGGGCCGCGGCGCGCAAGGTGGGCAAGATGGACTTGGCCCACCATGGCACGCTATTTCTCGATGAGATCGGCGACTTGCCGTTAGCTATTCAAGCCAAGTTATTACGCGTGCTTGAGGAGCGGCGCTTTGAGCGTGTTGGCGGCACGCAATCGATCGATGTGGACGTACGCATCGTGGTGGCCACGAATCGCAATTTGCAGAAATTGGTGGAAGAAAAATTATTCCGCGAAGATTTGTACTTTCGAGTCTCCGCCGTACCCATGACCATTCCGCCATTACGCGACCGCGGAGAGGATGTGCTGCTGCTCGCGAATCATTTTCTCGACAAGTTCAGCCGCGAATTCGGCAAACCGGGACTCGAACTGAGCGAAGGCGCGCGCGACCGTTTGCTGCATTATCGCTGGCCCGGGAACGTGCGCGAATTGCAGAACACGCTGGAACGCGCGGCCATTCTTGCAGATGGATTGAGCATTCACGCCGAGGGCTTGCAACTGCCCGCGGCGAAGCCCGATGCCGCGCTTTTGCCGGGCGGATTGCTGCCGCCAGACTTTCTTTGGGATGGATCGCTGGAAGAGGTGACCACGCGAGCGATCAGCCACGTCGAGCGCGCGCTGCTCGAAGCCACGCTGCGCGATTGCAAATGGAATAAGACCCGCGCGGCAGAAGTACTGGATGTCTCGCCGAAGACGCTACTCGCCAAACTACGCTCCGCAGGCCTGGAAGAATAATTGGCAAATTACTTTCTCCCGAGGTGCAAACAGACGGTGCAGAACGTCCACGTCTTGAATTCCACGAACTCGTAGCCCACCGCGGTCATTAGTGAGGACAGTGCCTCCGGCCGCAAGAATCGCGACACCGATTTCGGCAAATATTTGTAGGCCGCCAGGTCGCCGGAGAGCAGGCCGCCGATGCGCGGCAAAACGTTGCAAAAGTACCAGCGGTAGACGTTGCCAATGAAATTGTCTGGTGGTTCGGTGAACTCAAGAATGGCGATGGTGCCGCCGGGCTTGAGAACACGATAAATTTCGCGCAGGCCGTTTTCGTAGTTGGCTAGATTACGAAAGCCGAACGCGGTGGTCACCAGATCGAACGCGGCGTCGGCAAAAGGCAAGCCTAAAGCGTCGGCTTCGAGAAATGGGATCGGAGCCTTCCCATTGCTGGCGGCTTGCTCCGCGCCTTTCTCTTTTGCACGCACCAGCATGGGGTGGGCGAAATCTGCGCCGAGCACGCGGGCTTTTCCGGGACGCGCCAGCGACAAGGCTAAGTCTCCCGTGCCGCAGCAAAGATCCAGAACCAGTGCATCGGGTCGATCAAGAATCGTTGAGAGGCGCCGGGTTACCCGGGCGCGCCAGAGGCGGTCGAGCTGCAGAGAGAGCACGTGATTCAGCAGGTCGTAGCGCGGCGCGATCTGCGTGAACATTTCGCGCACTTTGCTGGAAGCGGCGGCTTCGCTCGTCGCGCCCTCGGGAAGCGTGCCGGTTACGCGGAAGTCATCCACTTTGCGCTGTGTTTCAGACATTTTACGGTGTGGCCGATGCATGTGTTTCGGCGATGAGCCTCGGGCCGAAGCGCAAAACGCGCTGTAATAATTCCAGAGAAATTGTGTCGTATGAGCGGGCTTTGCCAATGCCGGGGCTCAACACGAAGCGGAGTTTTCCCGCGCGCGCTTTCTTGTCGGAGCGCATGGCGGAGATCAATTCGGCAGTGGTCGCCTTCGGCCACGGCGGCAACGGGCCGATGCGGTGGCTTAACGCGATGATGCGCGCGGCGTCTTTTTCCGGAGTAATTCCCGCGGAGTGGCCGAGCAGTGCGGCGGCCATCATCCCCCAGGCGATGGCTTCGCCATGCTGATACACGCGATAGCGCGTTACGCTCTCCAAGGCGTGGCCGAAGGTATGGCCAAAATTCAAAATTTCCCGCAAGCCGGATTCGCGTTCATCGCGGCTGACCACCTGCGCTTTGATTTCCGCGCATCGTGGAATGATATACGCGAGCGCGGCCGCGTCACGGCGGACGATTCTGTCCATGTGCATCTCAAGATAAGCAAAAAGCTTGGCATCGAAGATCATGCCGTACTTGATTACTTCGGCTAGTCCGCCGCGGAACTCGCGGTCCGGCAAGGGAAGCAGAGCTCGCGGATCATTCAACACCAGCCGCGGTGAATAAAATGCGCCAAGCAAATTCTTCCCTTCCGGCAAATTCACGCCGGTTTTGCCGCCGATGGAGCTATCTACCTGCGCGAGCAACGTTGTGGGTATATGTACAAGCGCGATGCCGCGCAGATACGTCGCGGCCACAAAACCCGCCACATCTCCCACCATGCCGCCACCGACCGCCACGAGCAGGGCTTTGCGATCGGCTCCGGCGCGGCTCAAAGCGCGCGCGATGAGTTCGACGCTGTGCAGCGTCTTGGCCGATTCCGCGTCGTAAAAGAGATGTGTCCTGGATGGTCCGCTGGTATCAAATCGCGAAGGAACGAGATTCTTGACGGCGCGCCACGCTTTCGGCGAGGAGACAATTTGTACGCTGGAAAAATCGCCCAGACGAGAAATCTCTCGCGCGGCGTCCCGCAATACGCCATGGCCGCAGATTACCGAATATCTTCCCGAAGAAGAGCGAACCTGGATGCGTTTCGTTTTCATGTGGCGAACATTTTGAATGTAACACACGCCCGCGCCGGCTGCATTTCCGCCCCACTGCAGTGAAACGAGCATTTCCTTCGTGTTACCATTATCTTCGCACCGAACTGATTCTTCATGACTCTCTCCCACAAAACCTATTACGCGGACTATGTCGTGGTCGGGTCGGGCGTCGCCGGTCTGCGCGCCGCCATCGAGCTCAGCGCCGCAGGCAACGTGCTGGTGCTGGCCAAGTCCAATTTGAGCGATTCGGCAACTTCCTGGGCGCAAGGCGGCATCGCCGTGGCGCTTAGCGATGAAGACCAGATCGGCCTGCACGAACAAGACACCATCAATGCTGGAGACGGTTTGTGCCGCCCGGAGTCCGTGGCCCTGCTGGTCGAGGAAGGGCCGAAATACATTATCCAACTGATCGAATGGGGCACGGAATTTGACCGCGCGGGAACCAAGCTGGCATTCACGCGCGAAGCCGCACACAGCCGCTCGCGCATTCTGCACGCGAACGGCGATTCCACCGGGCGCGAAATCAGCCGCGCGCTTTTGGCCCGCGCGCACACGATACCGCACCTGCATTTGCGGGCGCACGCATTCACCACGGAACTGATCGTCGAATCCGGCCGTGCCGTCGGCCTGCGTTTCATCGACGAGACCGACGATTCGTTGCATGAAGTGCGCGCACCCGCGGTGCTGCTGGCCACCGGCGGCCTGGGCCAGATTTATCGTGAGACCACCAATCCCGACGTCGCCACGGGAGACGGCATGGCCATCGCCTACGAAGCCGGCGCAGTGCTTTCCGACATGGAATTCGTGCAGTTCCATCCCACGGCGCTGGCGGTGAAGGGCGCGCCGCGCTTTCTACTCTCCGAAGCGCTGCGCGGCGAAGGCGGCGTCCTTCGCAATATCGACCTCGATCGATTCATGAAGCGTTACAACGAAGCACAGGAGCTTGCGCCGCGCGACATCGTAGCCCGCGCCATCGTCAGCGAAATGCACCGCACGCAAAGCGATCATGTCTATCTGGACATGACCAAGAAAACCGAAGAGTTTTTGAAACACCGATTTCCGCTGATTTATTCGACGTGCGCAACCTATGGACTGGATCTCGGCACGGACATGGCGCCGGTTTGTCCGGCGGCCCATTACATGATGGGCGGAGTGAAGACGGATTTGTGGGGCCGCACTACTCTGCCGGGTCTGTATTCCGCGGGCGAAACCGCCGCAACCGGAGTGCATGGCGCCAATCGCCTGGCCAGCAATTCCCTGCTCGAAGGCTTGGTTTTCGGCGCGCGTTCGGGCCAGGCCATGATCAAGGACGCTCCGGTCCGCGAACGCAGCAAGATGACTTTGCCCGGCAGCCCCGCGCCGAAACCGGACGAAAAGAGCGCAGCGGCAACGCCGGGAAAACCGCAGAAAGCCTCTTCGGGTGCCCTCGCTCTAAAAACGATTCGCGACGTAATGTGGAATAAAGTCGGCATCTTGCGCAGCGGAAAGGAGTTGACGGAAGGGCTGCGGCAGCTTGCGGCGGTGGAACTGCCGAAGACCGCGAGACCGGGACGCGCCGAACACGAATTGCGCAATTTGCACCTGCTGGCGACATTGATCACGCGTTCCGGACTGGCGCGCGAAGAGAGCCGCGGGAGCCATTACCGCTCGGATTTTCCTTATCGTGACGACGAGAAATTCAGCAAGCATTCCACGATAACAAAGGGCGAAGAAATTCGCTTCGAGGGCTAGTACGGGCGGTTTTGCGATTGCATGACTGCTGCCAGAGCTCCGCGAAAAATGGGATGTTAACCCCACGCAACCTGAATGACTGCCGCGCCATCCAAACTTGGCGCGGGAGGAGGTTGACAGACGGGGCCGTCCCGCCGTAAAACAGTTCGACTAACGCAAGCGGTGCGCGTCAGCCGAACAAAACTGGAGTGGCCAATCGCGCCACTTTTTCATCCAGACACGAGGAGAGACGCTATGGGCAATCGTGACGCACGAGGAAGAGAAAAGAAGAAACCCAAGAAAGCCGTGGCGAAGACGAACGCGCCGCCGCCCAGAGTAGCGTACAAACCGGTCGCGCCAACGCCCACCCCTACGCCCGTACCAACGCCAATCACGCCCCAGAAGTAGAAGCGAGAGCACCAACTTCGGCGGTTATACCTGGCGGCTGTCGGCGCAGGCGAATATCCCGGAACTTGAGACTGCGGCACAAACTGAGCAGAAGGAGCCTTGTTGCCAAGGGGGGTGCCTTGGAAATGGGACACAGTTTCGTACTTCGCGCGACTACGGATGTCGAATGGGCAACACCTCAAATCAGGACATTACCAAAGTGAGCGTCTGAGGGACTGGCGCAACTGGGAAGGTCGCCCGGCCCGGTTAGGCAAAAAAAAACCACTTGACATATTCCCATGTGGGCATGTATTAATGCCTTATGCCGCGTGCCGCTACCACCTCCGATGCCTTCAACGCCGTCGCCGAACCGCGACGTCGAGAGATACTCAGTTTTCTCGTGCTGCAAGAGCGTGCCGTTGGGGACATCGTGGCGTCGCTGGGACTGGAGCAGCCGTCCGTCTCGAAACACCTGCGGGTATTGCGAGACGTCGGCTTGGTGAAGGTGCGCCGTGATGGCCGTTACATGTTGTATCAGACGAATGCCGACGCGATTCGTCCACTGCACGAGTGGACAAGCACTTTTGAGCGCTTCTGGCGGCACCAGCTGTCTCGAGTCAAAGAACGCGCCGAATTGCAAATTAAATCCGCAAATGATGCTGGACTGGAATCCAGCACGAGGGGGAAAAATGATCGCGACGTCAACCAGAGTTGAGGACCTGACGCTGGATATCCGGCAGGAAATCCACGTTCAGGCACCGCTGACTGTTACGTTTGCCGCACTGCTCGAACAGCTTGGCCCTTTCAACGAGACGACGAGCGACAAACCCATGCCTATGAAGATCGAACCGTGGCCAGGAGGGCGCTGGTTTCGCGACCTCGGAGACGGCAACGGGCACTTCTGGGGCAGCGTACAAGCGATCAAGCGGCCAACGCTCCTGGAAATTGCCGGACCGCTATTCATGTCCTCACCCGCGCTGTCCAATGTGCAGTACCGGCTGAGCGAGCAGAGCGGGGGGACGCTAATTACGTTCCGGCATTGGGCGTTTGGAATCATTCAGGATGACCACCGTGCGGGAGTTGGAACGGGTTGGGCGCACATTCACGAGCAGGTGCGGAAACGCGCAGAGGGGGCTCGTTGATGGCGACTCCAGGAGCAAAAGGATGAAGCGATGTGTCCACTATGCATGGGCGGTGCTTTCTTGATGGTGAGTTCGTTGTTGTCCGTAGGCGGATTGACGGCGGTCGCGATGAAGAAGTGCAGCGCAGACGGGAGCGAAGAAGTCCGGTGCCCTAAATAAAATCAATGGAGGAAACGATGCAAGCCACAGCAGTCCAAAGTAAGACTCCGAAAGTCGTGTCGCAGGCGGAATGGCTTGAGGCGCGAAAAGAGTACTTGAAAAAGGAGAAGGAGTTCACGCGGTTGCGCGACGAATTAAGCCGCCAGCGCCGCGAACTGCCCTGGGAAAAAATCGATAAGAACTACGTGTTCGAGGGACCGTCTGGAAGGGTGACGCTTGGCGACCTTTTCGGTGGTAAGAGCCAGCTGATCATCTATCACTTTATGTTTGGTCCCGAGTGGAAGGAAGGCTGCCCGAGCTGTTCGATGCTCGCGGATCATTTCGACGGCAGCATCCCCCATCTGAAAGCGCGGGACGTTACGCTGCTGGCCGTTTCGCGAGCGCCGCTCGGGAAGATTACGGAATTCAAAGACCGCATGGGCTGGCGCTTTCCATGGGTTTCGTCTTACGGCAACGATTTCAATCGCGACTTCCACGTATTTTTTACGAAAGAGGAGATGGCCGCAGGCCAGATGAATTACAACTACGCGATGCAGCCGTTCCCCAGCGAAGAAGCTCCGGGTGCAAGCGTCTTCTATAAAGATGCGGCCGGCAACATTTTCCATACCTATTCGAGCTTTGCGCGTGGGCTGGATCAATGCGTCGGCACGTACAACTTTCTGGACCTGGCGCCGAAAGGGCGGGACGAAGAGAATTTGGATTTCTCGATGTCCTGGGTGCGCCACCACGATCGCTATGAGGATGGCGTGCTGGCCGATGCCGACAGACCGTACTGGCCGGCGACCGGCTCAGAACAGCCGGCTGGCAGTGTGGACGTAAAGAGTGCCGAACACGGTTGCTGTTCGGGCCAAAAGCATTCGTAAATCGAAGCAAATCGGCCGGCGTTGCGAAGAAATCGTTGCGCCGGCCAAGTGCTCGCGTTTGTGGGAGGACCGACACGGGCGATTCAGGTGCAAACGGCCTTGGCGTCTCGAGATCTTTGGCACGCGATTCTACCCGACCGATTGCATGGTGGCGACGACTTCAGGGATGTCGATACGGATGATGGTTCCCTCTCCCGGGCGGCTCTGGATATCCAAATTAAAATCGGTGCCATAGAGAACGCGGAGGCGTTCGCGGACGTTGCTGAGGCCGATGCCTTCGACGTAGACGTGGGGCATTTTTTCTTCGGTGATGCCGACGCCGTTGTCTTCGATTTCAATATGCAGGCGGCCGTCGCGATTAGTGGTGCGGAGCTGGATCTTGCCGCCCTCGAGTTTGGGTGCGAGTCCGTGCTTGAGACAATTTTCTACGATGGGTTGCAGAAGCATGCTGGGAACGAAGGTTTCGAGAGTGTCGTCGTCGAGCTGCTTGATGATGTCGAGATTGTCGCGGCCGAACCGGGCGACTTCGATGTCGAGGTAGTTGTCGATGAATTCGAGCTCTTCGCGCAGGGGCACAAAAGTTTCGTGCTTGCGCAAGAGGCGGCGAAGGATGTTGCTGAGCTTGAGGACCACGCCGCGGGCGGTGTCCGGGTCGAAGCGGATGAGGGCGGAGACGGTGTTCAGGGTATTGAAGAGGAAATGTGGATTGATTTGGCTGGAGAGCGCATCCATGCGGGCTTTGAGCAGCAATTGCTGATGGCGCTCAAGGTTCATCTCGATGCGCGTGTTGTTCCAGATTTTTAGCGGGGCAGCCACGGACATGAGCGTGGCAATCACTGTGAGGCCGAGCCACCAGTCCCAGTGCGGGTCGATGGCGAAGAGCCATTTGGGCTTGGTGGCGGCGACCAGGGCAACGCGGCCAATTTCGAGGCCGACGCAGGCCATTAGCGGCGCCATTTCCCAGAAGAGTTCCGCGCGAGTCAGCAACCGTACCACCGCTTTCGGGATATTCAAGAAGGTGAAAGGACCGAAATTCCAGAGGTCTTCTTTATTGGGGATGGCTTGGCGGATCACGCCACCGAGCAAGCCCGCGAAGGAAGCTGCGGGCATGGCCAGCCACTCGTGAAAAATTAACGCGGGAATGGTGATGATGGCGCCGCCGATGGGTCCAACGACGCGTCCGCCGAGCAGTCCCATGAGGAAGGCGCCTTCGAGGGAGAGGTCGGCAAAGCGGTATTGGTATCCGACGAGGCGAAGCGTGACGCCGACGATTAGCGGCGGGGTCATGAACAGCATCAACTTCAATTTTTGGTCGGGGTCGCGTTCTTCGGTGAAAAGAACGCGACGGAAGGTGTTCCAGCGCGCGAGCAAGGCGGCGATGGACGCTGCCACGCCCACCTTCAGGAGCAAGGTGAAGAGCAGATCGCGAACGGAGGTGGTGGCGTCCATTTTGTGTGTCGACTGAGTTTAACGCTATGCAAAGTTTCGGGCGATGTAAAGGAGGTAGAGGGTAGAGGAGGTGAAGGATGCGCAGTGGGGGTAAATCTTCCCGGTGGGCGGCACCTGCTATACTTCTTGTTCTCCATGACGCCAAAATTTCTGTCAAGGAAGCGCTCGAGCAAAACGCCTGCTAGAAAGCCGATGATCCATGAAGTGGCGCATGCGACGCTTCCCTCCCGGTACGGGCGCTTCACGATTCATGGATTTGCGGGTCGCGGGCCTAAGGAAGAGGCGGTGGCACTCGTACGCGGCAACTTAAATGGCAAGAGTGCGCCAATGGTGCGGATCCATTCGCAATGCCTAACCGGAGATGTGCTGGCTTCGCTGCGCTGCGATTGCCGCGCGCAACTGGAGCTTTCGCTGCGGAAAATCGGAAAGGCTGCGAGCGGCATTTTGCTTTATCTGCCGCAAGAAGGGCGCGGCATCGGATTGATGAACAAACTGCGCGCTTATGAACTGCAGGACGGCGGCATGGATACCGTGGAAGCCAATGAAAGACTGGGCTTTGCCGCCGATGCGCGCGATTACGATTTTTCCGCAAAAATTCTCAAGCAGCTGGGCGCGAAAAAAATTCGGTTGCTCTCCAACAACCCGGAAAAAGTCCGGCAACTGGAAGCTGCGGGAATCAAAGTCGTGGAGCGCGTGCCCTGCCAGCCGCGTATTTCGAAAATTTCCCGCGCCTACATGAAAACCAAGAAATTCAAGATGGGCCACATTCTGCGGGGGGTTTGAAGTACACCGCCGCGCGGGACGTTCCTACAAAGGCCTATTTGCCGGCAGCGAAAAAGAGATCGATGCGGCTTCAGCCGCCGCCAACAAATTGCACGATCTCGTAACGATCGCCCGCGGCGATACGGGTTTCCGGCCATAGGGGACGCGGCAAAATGTCGAGGTTGCGCTCGATAGCGACGCGCCCGCTCTGGAGGCCCAAATCGTGGAGTAAGTCCAGCACGGTTGCGCCATGTTTCGATGCGCGGCTTTCGCCATTCACCGTTATTTGCAACGTCGTATCCATTGCAACTCTCCTTCTGCAACTTTCCTTCGCCCGCAACCTTTTCTGCGGGCAACTCTTTCAACTGTCTCGGGGTTTGCCGCGCAGCGCGAACCGCAGCTTTCCATGCGCCGCGCCATTGTTCTGGCTGTCAGAATGATTTTGCAGCGCTTCAATTACCAGTGCAGCTTCACCTCCGGCAAGCCGCGGCATGTCGAAACTGATTTCGACACAGCCGTCTGCATTCGTCTCACTGGAATAATTCTCTGCCGTGGCCGCGCCTTCGATGTGGGCGATGACTTTTACTCCCGGCTGCGGCTCGCCACTCGCGGTGAACACCGAGACCTCGAGCCTGGCTTGTTTGCCGGTGAGCCAGGTCCGGGCGTTGCGCAAATCGAGTTTCAGCGCCGCTGCTATGCCGCCCGACGCTCCCGCTGGCCCGATCGCTGGCGGGGTGGCGCCATTTGCGTCAGCTTGCGCGGCGTCCCCCAGAGGTTCTTGCCGTGGCATCTCCTCGATGCGGGGTGGTTTGAGCGCAGCGGCATGCGGCTCAGGCGGGACAAGGTACAGCGCGCCAGTGCGAATATCCTCCAACGTGGCGCGGTGCTGCTCGTCGAGGCGCAGGCGCAGGGCTTCTTCGCGGTCGGGATTGAGCGGGACGAGGTCGTGATAATTATTGGTGCGACGATGCATGACGCGGCCGTTATGGTAGACCGTGGTGTCGATCAGTGCCGTGTTTACGCCGCGATCCTCGGTTTGCACGTGAAACGTTGCTTCCCGTACGTTCACATTCGAATTGTGACCGAACAGCATGGATGATTTCGCTTTCGTCCCAAGGCGGTCAATTTTTAGAAAATGCTTATCTTGACGAGCCATTTGACCGGATGCGCTCGAATCGCTATTATAACCCTTCGCCATGAGCGATTCCGGCATACAAGTCTACACTCCGCTTCTTTTACACCTGCTCATCGCCGTATTTCTAGCGAGCGCGATCAGCGCAGCGAGCGTGCTGGTGGGCTGGCGGCGGCCCAATCGTGCCAAGCAACAGGCTTATGAATGCGGCATGGTGCCGACGGGCGATGCCCGGCAACCCTTTTCCGTACGATTTTACCTGGTGGCGATGGTTTTTATTCTGTTCGACGTGGAAGCCATCTTTTTGTATCCCTGGGCGTATGTGTTTCGCGAATTGCGCTGGTACGGCTTCGGAGAAATGATGCTGTACATCGCGATTTTGTTGGTGGGCTACATCTATCTTTGGAAAAAGGGCGCGCTGGACTGGCATACATAGGCGCGCATTCTGTCCGGGAAAAGCACTCAAGACGTGAGCGAGAATACCAGTCAGAACGCTAATGTTGTGGTCGAGCACCTGCGTGCTTGGAATAGCAAGGCCGTTGAGGACGTGATCGAATTTCGTGGCGAAACCACCGTGGTGGTGCCGCGGCAAATGTTGCGCGAGACGGCCGCGCACTGTCTGCAGGATGCGGAGTTGCAGTTCAATTTTTTGACCGATGCTACGTGCCTCGATCGTTTTCCGATGGAACCGCGCTTTGAAGTGAGTTACCACCTCGTTTCGATTCCCCGCCGCGACCGGCTACGCTTAAAAACAAAACTTTCCGGCAGCGATCCAGTGATGGATTCGCTCGCACCGGTATGGCCGGGGGCCAATTGGCTGGAACGCGAAATTTTCGATTTATTCGGCATTCGCTTTACCGGGCACCCCGATTTGCGGCGCATATTGCTGCCCGATGACTGGGAAGGCTATCCGCTACGGCGCGACTTCCCGACCCAAGGATTCCGCGACGTGCCTTCCACCTATATTCCTGCGTTCAGGAAGCAAGGCTCATGAGCACCGTCGAAACACCGATCGGCGCAGCGAAAACCATGGTGTTGAACATGGGGCCGCAGCACCCTTCTACGCACGGCGTGCTGCGCATCGCGCTCGAACTGGATGGCGAAACGGTGGTGAAAGCAGTGCCGGACCTCGGGTATCTGCATACCGGCATCGAGAAATCGTGCGAAGACAAAACCTATTCGCAGGCCATTACGCTGACCGACCGGATGGATTACCTGAATCCGCTGGGAAATAATCTGGTTTATTGCCTGGCGGTGGAAAAATTGCTAGGTCTCGAAGTTCCCAAGCGCGCGCAATACGTACGAGTGATGCTGGTAGAGCTGCAACGCGTCTCTTCCCATTTGGTTTGGCTCGGAACGCACGCGATCGATTTGGGCGCGATGACCGTATTTCTTTACTGCTTCCGCGAGCGCGAAGAAATCTTGAAGATTTTTGAGCTGTTTTCCGGGCAGCGGATGATGACCAGTTATTTCCGCATTGGCGGCCTGGCTCTGGATCCACCGGCGGGATGGCGCTCGGCGGTGGACAAATTCTTGAAGATGATGCCCAGCCGCGTGGACGATTACGAAACGCTGCTGACGAAAAACCGCATCTGGATGGGCCGCACGCAAGGCATCGGCTACATTTCCACGGAAGACGCCGTTGCCTTGAGCATGACCGGCCCCACGCTCCGCGCCTCGGGTCTGGCGTACGACAATCGCAAATTGTTTCCTTATTCGAGTTACGAGGACTTTGAGTTTGACGTTCCGACGCGGACGGATTCGGATTGCTTTGGGCGATATATGATCCGCGTGGCGGAAATGCGCGAAAGCTTGAAGATCGTACGCCAGGCCATGGCCAAAATCACGGACGACGGACCGGTTCGCGCGGACGCCCCAGGCGTGGTGCCACCGGAGCGCGAGAAGATGAAGACGGAGATGGAAGCGCTCATCTACCACTTCAAAATTTTCACCGAAGGATTTGCGCCACCACCGGGAGAGACTTTTGTCGCCGTGGAGTCGCCGCGCGGCGAACTGGGCTGTTTCGTGGCTAGTGATGGCTCGGCAAAGCCGTTACGGGTACATTTTAGATCGCCATCGTTCATTAATTTGCAGGCGCTGCCTAAATTGATCGAGGGGCAGTTGATTTCGGACGTTATTGCTTGCATTGGAACCATCGATATTGTTTTGGGTGAAGTAGATCGCTAAGTTCGGCGTGACGGGTTGTCGAGGACGGCGGGAACTTTATAAACGATATGGAACTTTCGACACAGCTTGCGGCGAAGTTTGAGAAGTTGCAGACCAGCTATCCAGTGAAGCGGAGCGCGCTGGTCCCCATGCTGCTATACGCGCAGGATGAATTTGGCTTCATCAGCGACGAGATGGTGAAAGAAATCGCCGGCCGCCTGGGCTTGAACGAAGTGCAGGTGGAAGAGACGCTCGAGTATTATTCGATGCTGCATCGCAAGCCGTGGGGCAAAAACCACGTGCAGGTGTGCACCAACGTGGCGTGCATGTTGCGCGGCGGAAATGAACTGCTGGATCGCGCCAAGAAGCGGCTCAATATCGGAAACAAACAAACCACGTCGGACGGCGTTTTTTCCCTCGAAGAGGTGGAATGCATCGGCGCGTGTACCGGGGCGCCGGCGATGCAGGTGAATTACGATTACTACGAGAATCTGACGCCTTTAAGATTCGATCGCATCATCGAAACGTTGGACGCCGGCCGCAAGCCGGATTCCGAGCCGGTCACTTCAGGGGCGCTGCATCCACGTAGTCCGCTGGAAATCCCGCTGATCAGCAAACGCTTCGGGCTGCCGAATTCGCGCAATATCGATACCTATTTGCAGAACGAAGGTTACCAGGCGCTCGACAAAGCGTTGAAGCAGATGACGCCGGAACAAATCATCGACGACGTAAAGAAATCAGGGCTGCGCGGGCGGGGCGGGGCGGGATTCCCTACCGGGATGAAGTGGTCGTTCGTTCCCAAGGATTCGCCCAAGCCCAAGTATTTGATCTGCAATGCGGATGAATCGGAACCAGGCAGCTGCAAGGATCGCCCGCTGATGGAAATGGATCCGCACCAGTTGATCGAAGGCATGGTGATTTCCGGACGGGCCTTCGACGCGCACAGAGGTTTCATTTACATTCGTGGCGAATACCGCTACATCCTGGACATCATGGATATCGCGCTGGCCGAGGCATACGACCGCGGATTTCTGGGAAAGAATATTCTCGGCACGGGATTTGATTTTGACCTGATTACGCACACAGGGGCCGGTGCATACGAATGCGGCGAAGAATCGGCGCTGATGGAATCACTGGAAGGCAAGCGGGGTTATCCGCGCATTAAGCCGCCGTTCCCTGCCGTGGTCGGCCTGTACGGCTGCCCGACGGTCATTAATAATGCCGAAACGCTGAGTTCCGTACCGGCGATTATTCGCATCGGCGGTGAAGCCTACGCGGCCATGGGCACGCCCAAAAATGGGGGCACGCGGATGCTGTGCATCTCCGGGGACGTGGTAAAGCCCGGCGTTTACGAGGTCCCGCTGGGCCTTAACATGAAAAAGTTTATTTACGAAGTGGTGGGCGGTATTCCCGGCGGAAAGAAATTGAAAGCGGTGATTCCCGGCGGTAGCTCGTGTCCATTCCTCTCGGCCGACGAAATCGATATACCCATGGACTACGATGCGTTGGCCAAGGCCGGTTCGATGCTGGGCTCCGGCGGCATGGTGGTCATGGACGAAGACACCTGCATGGTGGATATGGCGCGCCGTGTGATGCATTTTTACTCGCATGAATCATGCGGCTGGTGCATCCCGTGCCGCGAGGGCACGTCCTGGCTGACCAAGATGCTCGATCGTTTCCACGCCGGCTATGGGACGCAGGCAGACATCACCAATGTTCTGGAACTGTCGAAGAACATGCTGGGCAGAACATTCTGCGCGCTGGGCGATGCCGCAGCGATGCCGACGATTAGCATCGTGGAAAAGTGGCGAAACGAATTTGAGGATCACTTGCAAGGCCGCTGCGCTTACAAAAACGCGGATGCATTACTAGGTGCGAGATAGCGTTCGTTTGTGGGGCGCCTCGCGTGGCGGAAGGGCACCCCAGCTCGGCGCCCGAGTAAAATTCATAACAGGTTTGCGGTAGAGACCCTATGGCCGAAACGAAGACGGAAGCGAAACTGGTAACGCTGAAGATTAATGGCGCGGACACGCAGGTGCCCGCCGGGACGTTGGTGATTGAAGCCACACGGCGCATTGGCACCGAAGTACCATCGTTTTGCTACTACCCGGGGCTTTCGCTGCAGGCGGCGTGCCGCATGTGCCTGGTGGAAGTCGAAAAAATGCCCAAGCTACAGACCGCCTGCACGCTGGTGGCGACCGAAGGCATGGTGGTGCGCACGGATTCCGAGCAGGTCCGCAACGCCCGCAAGTACATGTTGGAGTTCTTGCTGACCAATCACCCGCTGGATTGCCCGGTATGCGACAAAGGCGGCGAGTGCGAATTGCAGGACATGGTCTTCCGCTATGGCGCTGATTCCAGCAGGTTCGTCGAAGAAAAGATTCACCGCCCGGAAGAAAAATGGTCGGAGTTGGTCTATTACGATGCCCCGCGATGCATTCTGTGCTTTCGCTGCGTGCGCGTCTGCGATGAAGGCATGGACGTAAAAGCGCTGGGCGTGGGCATGCGCGGCGCGAACAGTATCATCATTCCCAACCGCGAAGATCATCTGGAGTGCGAAGAGTGCGGCATGTGCATCGATATCTGCCCCGTCGGCGCGCTGACCAGCGGGACGTATCGCTACAAGACGCGGCCGTGGGAAATGCAGTATGTTTCGACGATTTGCACGCACTGCTCGAACGGCTGCAAAACCACATTGAGCGTGCGCAATCACGAAATCATGCGCGCCAACAATCGCGACATGTCCGGAATCAACAAGGATTTTCTGTGCGTCAAAGGACGCTTTGGTTTTGATTTCACACAGCATCCCCAGCGTATACGCCAGCCGCTAGTGCGCAAGGGCGACAAGCTTTATCCCGTTTCCTGGGAAGAAGCCGCGCAAACCGCGGCGGTCAAACTCAAAGCCATCTCCGATGCGGGTGGAAAGGATGCTATAGGGTTCATCGGCTCGAATCGCACGTCGAACGAAGAAAATTATCTGTTCCAGCGTCTGGCGCGCGCCACATTTGGCACCAACAATATCGATCACCACCGTACCGCGGATTTCACCGGTCTGGTAACCGCACTCGGCGAGCACACTGGCGACGCCATGCTCACGATGGAGCAGCTGTACGAGTCGAAGGCGGTGTTACTCGTCGGCAATGATCCGACCAATCAGAATCCGCTGGTGGCGTGGCAAATTCGATCCGGCATCCGCCACTTCGCCAGCAAACTTTTCATTATCAATTCTGGCGAGATCAAGCTGGAACGCAAAGCCACGCAATACGTGAAAGTAGCCGCTGGTCATGAAGCAGCCGCACTACGCTGGATGGCGCATGAAGAAGGTCAGCTCGGCCACGAGCTGGTGGAAAAACTTGTGGCGCTGAAAGCCGCACTGGAACAGGAATCGGAAGTTGCCATCGTTTTTGGCGCCGAAATATCCGGGGCGGCAATTGCGCTGCTGACAGCGTTCGGCTCGAAGCTGCCTGGACGCGTGCGTTACATGGCGCTGGCCGATTACGCGAATTCACGCGGCGCAGCCGATATGGGTGTGCTGCCCGATCGTCTGCCCGGCTACGCGTATGTCGATAACGTCGGAGCACGCGAAGCGTTTGAACAATTGTGGGGTGGTGTCATTCCGTCGAAGTCTGGGCTTACCGCGCCGCAAATGGTGGATGCGGCACAGTCGGGAAAGTTGAAGGCGTTGTATGTGATGGGCGCGAACCCGCTCGCGCATTTTGGCACTCTGGGATTTGGCCGCGGCAAAGCCGAATTGCTGATCGTTCACGAAATGTTCATGACCGAAACCGTTAATCAGGCGGACATCGTTTTCCCCGCGGCATCAGCCTACGAAAAAGACGGCACGGTAACCAATACTTCCGGCGAAATTCAGTTGTTGCACAAAGCCGCGGAAATCATGGGCCCACGAACGGATTTTGATTTGCTACGCATCCTTTCGCATCAGTTGGAAAAACTGGGGCTGGGCAAGGCGTTTCATTACAAAACGCCCGCTGCGGTATTTGAGGAAATCCGCAAAGCGGTGCCGGGTTACAACGTGCAGGCCGCAAGCTTGCTGACCGGCGGCGCGGAGCCTACACACGTGCAATTTTCTCGCAACGGCCATGGCGCGTACGATGTGCCTGCCGGACTGATCCGCTCCGCGCAAGACACGTTGTTCACCAGCGGCACTCTCGGCCGTTTCTGCACCATGATGGAATCTCTGCCGGAGGCCGAAGCCCAGCCGTGATCGACTTTCTCTCAGCCCACGCCGAAATCATCATCACGCTTATTAAAATCGTGTTGCTACTTTTTATCGTGTTGACCGTCAACGCCTACCTGACCTGGTTCGAGCGCAAAGTCGTGGCCCACATGCAATCGCGTTGGGGACCGCATCGCGTTGGCCCGCATGGCTTGATGCAGCCGCTGGCGGATGGACTAAAGTTTTTATTCAAAGAAGACATCATGCCGGACGGCGTCGATAAATTTGTTTATCTCCTCGCGCCCCTTTTGGCGCTTGGGCTGGCGCTGACGTCCATCGCGGTAATTCCATTTGGCCCGGATCCCATCCGGCTGTTTGGCCACAACATCTGGCTCTACATCGCGAATCCCAGCATCGGTTTACTGGTGCTTTTTGCGATTACCGCCTTGGGCGTCTACGGCGTGGCGCTCGCGGGCTGGTCGTCCAACAGCAAATATCCGCTGCTTGGCGGTTTACGCAGCTCCGCGCAAATGATCAGCTACGAACTGGCGCTGACGCTTTCTGTGGTAGGCGTGCTGCTGATGGCCAACAGTTTTAATTTGACGGAAATCATCGACAAGCAGTCGCATCCCGCGTGGGGCATTGGCCTTCTCGGATGGAATATCTTTTCCGGCCCGTTCCCGCAAATACTAGGCTTCTTTTGCTTTTTCGTGGCCGCCATTGCGGAAACGAATCGCGTGCCGTTCGATTTACCGGAGGCGGAATCGGAACTGGTCGCCGGATTCCACACCGAATATTCCAGCTTTAAGTTTGCGATGTTTTTTATCGCGGAGTACACCAGCATGATCACCGTTTCGTGCCTGTGCTCGATTCTGTTTTTCGGCGGCTGGCTGTCTCCCTTTCCGCAATCCTGGACATTTACTTACTATCTCCCGTCCTTGCTGCTGATTCCCGCGGGACTGTGGGTGATTTGGGATGGCATCCGCTACGAGACCATTGGGGGAAAAATGATTTTGCCGGGCATCGGTGCGGTGATAACGCTGATCGGCGTCGCTCTGGTGCTGCCGCAACTGCAATTCGTCAACGTCTTTCTTCAAGGACCGTTCTGGCTGCTTGGCAAGATTCTGGTGTTTCTGTTTGTGTATGTATGGATGCGCGGAACGCTGCCGCGTTTTCGCTATGACCAGCTGATGGCGTTCGGCTGGAAGCTGCTGCTGCCGGTGTCCATCGTCAACGTAGTTCTCACGGCATTTTTTGTTTTGCTGCGGAGCAAACCATGACCGCACAGCTTCTCGTCTTTTTCATTCTTGCGGCGCTGTCGGTGATTGGCGCGCTGAGCTTGATTTTTCAGAAGCACCCCATTCATAGCGCGCTTTCTCTGATTGTAGTGATGGTGGCGCTGGCAGGATTGTACTTACTGATGGGCGCGGAGTTTGTCGCGGCCGTTCAAATCATTGTCTACGGCGGCGCGATCATGGTGCTGTTCGTCTTCGTGATCATGCTGCTGAATGCCGGGCTTGAGGAACATACCAGCATCTCCAAAATGGCTGGCTTCCCCGGAATTTTGCTGGCGCTCGCGCTAACGGGTTTTATTGCCGCGACGGTGGCGCGCTCGGCGGGTTCATTTGCGCAGATCACCGGCGACAACGGAAAGATTGCAGGCACGCTTTCCTCAACGCGCGAGCTCTCTACCATGATTTTCACAACTTTCGTTTATCCCTTTGAGCTGACATCGTTTCTCATATTAATTGCCATTCTGGGCGCAATTGTTCTTGCGCATCGGGAGAATTAGCATGGTTCCCACAACCTATTACATAGCGCTGAGCGCGGTACTCTTCGGGCTGGGTGTGCTGGCGTTCATCTTCAAGCGCAACATCATCACCATTTTTATGTCCATCGAGCTGATGCTCAACGCCGTGAATCTGGCGTTCGTGGCATTTAGCCAGGCCAGCGGCAAGCTGGACGGCCAGATTTTTGTCCTCTTCGTGATCATTGTGGCCGCAGCGGAAGCGGCCGTGGGCCTAGGCATCATTATTTTGATTGCGCGCAACCGGCAATCGCTCAACGTGGAACGCGTGGACCTGCTCAAACTCTAATGTCCAACTCTCCCATGCTCGATTATTTGTGGATCATTCCACTGCTGCCGCTGCTCGGTGCGGCAACCAACGGCTTGCTCGGCGCGAAATGGCCGAATAAATGGGTGAACAGCGTCGCCCTCGGGGCTACTGGGATTTCGTTTGCCTGCGCGCTCGAAGCCGTGCGGGAATTTTTTGCTTCCGGCCAGGCCTTCGTTCACAAGCAATACTTTGACTGGATCGTGGTGCCGGACGCGGTCCACGGCGGCTCGTTCTTCCGCGCGGGCTTCGACCTTCAGATGGATCAGCTGACCGTGATCATGCTCATGGTGGTTACCGGCGTCGGCTTCCTGATTCACGTTTATTCCACCGGCTACATGGCGCATGAAAGCGGCTATTACCGCTTTTTTTCGTACTTGAATCTATTTATGTTTTTCATGCTGATCCTTATTCTGGCCGCGAATTATGTGTTGCTGTTTGTCGGCTGGGAAGGCGTCGGCTTGGCCAGCTACCTGCTGATCGGATTTTATTTTCTCCGCAAATCCGCGGCGGATGCCGGCAAGAAAGCGTTTATCGTCAACCGCATCGGCGACTTCGGATTCATGCTCGGCATGTTTTTGTTGTTCCGCACCTTCCACACGCTGGACTTCGCCACTTTATTTAATGCCCAGCACGCCGCGGGATGGCCGCCCGATGCCATGGGCCATCTCGGCACGTTTACGATTGCCTGTTTGCTCTTGTTCATGGGCGCATGCGGCAAGTCGGCGCAGCTTCCTCTATATGTCTGGCTGCCAGACGCCATGGAGGGCCCCACACCCGTCAGCGCATTAATTCACGCGGCGACCATGGTGACCGCCGGTGTTTACGTGGTAGCGCGCTCGCACGTGCTCTTTATGCAGGCACCGACGGCAATGGTTGTCGTTGCGATCGTGGGCTGCGCAACCGCGTTTTTCGCGGCAACGATTGGCCTGGTGCAGACGGACATCAAGAAAGTTTTGGCGTATTCGACCGTCAGCCAACTCGGCTACATGTTCCTCGGTTGCGGCGTTGGAGCCTTTTCCGCGGGCATCTTTCATTTGATGACCCACGCCTTCTTCAAAGCATTGCTCTTCCTCGCGGCCGGCAGCGTGATTCACGCCATGGGCGGCGAGCAGGACATGCTCAAAATGGGCGGGCTCAGCAAAAAGATCAAGTGGACATTTGCAACCATGTTGATTGCGACCCTGGCGATCGCAGGCATTCCTCCGCTAGCGGGATTTTTCAGTAAAGACTCTATCCTGCTCAGCGCTTTCAATAGTCCGAATGGCGGCAACATTTTGTACGGCCTCGGATTGTTCACCGCCCTGCTCACTTCTTTTTACATGTTCCGGCTAATCTTCCTCACGTTCTTTGGCAAGGAACGATACGACGAGCATAACGTTCACGTGCACGAATCGCCGTGGAGCATGCTGGGCCCACTGGTAATTCTCGCGTTGCTTTCGATTGTGGGCGGCTGGCTGGCTGCTCCTGCGCTGTGGGGTGGAACGGACTATTTCACGTCGTTTCTCGCTCCGGTCTTCGGCGCGGCAGAAGTGCCTTCCGGGCTGGATGAGGCTGCGGCCCGTTCGCTGGAGTGGATTTTGGCGGGCGTCGCGGTATTTTCCGCTTTGCTGGGCTTGGCCGTGGCGTACTGGCTATATGTGAAGGACACTGGCAAGCCGGAGAGCATCGCGAAGGCGGCGGGCCCGATCTACACCACGCTCTGGAACAAATATTACGTAGATGAACTCTACGCCGCCGTGATCATTGCGCCGCTGATGTGGATCTCGCGCAACGTTCTTTGGAAAGTCGTGGATGTCGAGATCGTTGATGGAGCGGTCAACGGCCTAGCGCGCGGCGCGAGCGAAATCGGCGACGCCAGCCGCCACACGCAATCGGGAAACACGCGCAGTTACGCCGTGTGGGTAGTGATCGGCGCGATTGTGATTATTGCGGTTGTATTCTGGCCCTATCTCAAACCCGTCACGGTTGGGATGGTGCGCTAATGATGCTGCCCGGCTTGCTAAGCGTTCTGATTTTCTTTCCCGCGTTGGGGGCGCTGGCGCTCTTGCTGCTGCGTGGCGACGACCATGTCTGGATCCACCGCTTGGCCCTGACCATTTCCTTGATCGAATTTGTTTTTTCGCTCGTGCTGCTGACTAAAGTTCCGTTTGACGCCAAAGGTTACTCGCTGGAAGAGCTTCACGGCTGGATTCACGTGCCGCCCATCAACTATCACGTAGGCGTCGACGGCCTCAGCATGTTTCTCGTTATCCTGACTACCTTTCTAACGCCCATTTCCATCCTCGCATCGTGGTCCAGCATTAGCCATCGCGTGAAGGAATTTTTCGTCATGCTGCTGATGCTGGAAGTTGGCGTGGTCGGCGTGTTTCTATCGCTCGATCTGTTCCTCTTCTTCTTGTTTTGGGAAGTGATGCTGATCCCCATGGCCTTCCTCATCGGCATCTGGGGCCACGAGCGGCGCATCTACGCCGCGGTGAAATTCGTGATTTACACCATGGCCGGATCCATCCTGATGCTAGTGGGCATCATCTGGCTTTATAACGCGACGGGAACATTTGATCTGCCCCGCATTCAGGAGATGCTCGCGGCGGGAACTCCGGCGCTGGAGCCACACGCGGAGATGTTGCTGTTCCTGGCATTTTTCGTGGCGTTTGCCATCAAGGTGCCGCTCTTCCCTCTGCACACCTGGCTGCCGGACGCGCACGTCGAAGCTCCGACGGCGGGTTCCGTGATGCTGGCAGGCGTGCTCCTGAAGATGGGTATCTACGGCATGATGCGCTTCTGCTTGCCGCTCTTTCCGGACTCCGCGCATCGTGCTGCACCCTGGGTTGCAGTGCTGGCCATCATCGGAATTATCTACGGCGCGCTGGTCGCACTGGTGCAGCCGAATTTGAAAAAGTTGGTAGCCTATTCGTCGGTGAGCCACTTAGGATTTGTCGTTCTCGGCGTTTTCGCGTTTCAAAATATTTCCATGCAGGGCGCGGTATACCAGATGCTGGCGCACGGTATTTCCACTGGCGCGCTGTTTTTGCTCGTCGGCATGCTATACGACCGCAAGCATACGTTTGAAATCAGCGAGTATGGCGGCCTGGCCACGCCCATGCCCAAGCTTGCGGCGTTCTTTTTATTTGTGGCGCTATCTTCGCTGGGCTTGCCGATGTTAAACGGATTTGTGGGCGAATATTTAATTTTACTCGGGACGTATCAGACGCACTGGCAATGGGCGTCCTGGGCCGCGCTGGGCGTGATACTTTCCGCGTGCTATTTGCTGTGGTCCTATCAGCGCGTTTTCTTCGGCGAGATCACTCACGAAAAGAATAAAACATTGCTGGACGCTTCGGCGCGAGAGCGCTGGATTCTCGTAACTATGGCCATCGTGACGCTGTGGATGGGCGTTGGCTCCTCATACATCACTCGCCGCACCGCGCAAGCTTCACAAACCGTCATCGATCAGGTAAATCCCCAGCGCCTGTATGAAGGCGCGGCACCCGTGGCTCCTGCCCCCGCGGCAGTCCCTTCTCGCGCGGGCTCTGCCGCTGGCGCGAATGCTGCCGTAATCGCTCCCGAACTGGTTAAAAAAATATCCATGGAAAGGCGCGTAAGCCGCTAAATGCTCCCGAGTTTTCCCACAGCCGAAGATTCCTATCGCGTGTTGCCCGAACTGGTGTGGTGCGGATTCGGCACGCTGGTCATGTTGCTGCAGCCGTTCGTAAAGAGCCGGCAAATTTTTACCTTTGTGGCGGCGATCGCTGCGCTGGCGGGCGCCGGCCTTTCGGTCGTAGCCGGAGCGTTCCCTGGCCCGGGATTTGGCGGACTGATTCAATCGGATGGCTTTAGCGTATTTTTTCATCTGCTGGTTGGCGTTGTCGCCTTTCTCGTCGTCTTGGCCGCGGGGCCATATCTCGATCGCGAGAATTTATCGGCGCCGGAATTTTACGCGTTGCTCCTTTTCGCTACTGCCGGCATGGGCGTGCTGGCTGGCGCGCAGGAACTGCTAACGGCATTCGTCGGACTCGAAATGAGTTCCATCGCCAGCTACGTTCTGGCTGGCTATCGCCGCGATTCGTTGAAATCCGGCGAGTCCGCGATGAAATATTTTCTGCTGGGTTCCTTTGCCACCGCGTTTTTTCTGTACGGCATTGCAATGGTGTATGGCGCAACCGGGACTACCTATCTGGACCAGATGGGCGGAGCCGATGCGCAGAGCGGCCTCTTGAAATTGGGCCTGGCCATGATTTTGATTGGACTCGGCTTCAAAGTGGCGGCGGCCCCGTTCCAGATTTGGACGCCGGACGTTTATGAAGGCGCGCCCACGCCGGTCACGGCGCTATTTTCTGCCGGACCGAAAGCCGCCGCGTTTGCTCTGATGTTGCGGATTTTCGCCACCGTGCCAGCCGCTACGCATCTGTGGTTCTGGGCCTTCTGGATTCTCGCCGTGCTGACCATGTTTGCCGGCAACCTCGGCGCACTGGTGCAGACCAACATCAAGCGCCTGCTGGCCTACAGCTCCATAGCGCACGCCGGGTACATTCTCGTAGCGTTCGCCGCCGTAACTTATATGACGCCGAACCTGAACGGTGGCGGCGGTCCAGCGTATGCGGCGGTGCTCTTTTACCTGGTCAGCTACGCGCTGGTAAAGATCGGCGCCTTCACCATCGTTTCGCAGATCGGCGGCACGGGCGAAAAGCACCTCTCCATCGACGATTACGCCGGCCTAGGTCAGCGCCAGCCAGTAGTAGCCGCCACGCTCAGCCTGTTTTTGCTTTCGCTGTTAGGCCTGCCCATCACCGCGGGCTTTTTCGGCAAGCTCTACATTTTCAACGCCGCCATAGACTCGCACCTGATCTGGCTCGCGGTCATCATGGCCATCAACAGCATAATCGGCGCCTATTATTACTTCCGCCTGATCGTCCTGATGTACATGCGCGAACCCAGCGAAGAAATCGCCGCCGCCCCGCTGGTGCGCTTCCCCGCTACCATCGTACTGGTCCTGCTGATCACCGCCATCAGCACCGTCTATCTCGGCTTGTTCCCCAATCAGATCCTCAGCTTCATCCGGCAACCCACGCTGATCGGCGGTTTGCGGTAGCCACTCCTGAAGTAGACAAAAGAAGGGCCCGGAACCTGAGTTCCGGGCCGCGGTAAATCTTTTTCAAGGAAAATCTACGTCTTAAGCGCAAGCATCGCGAGGGTGAACAGCACCAGGGTCTCGACGAAAACGAGGCCGAGAATCATGGCCGCGCGAATCGGCCCCGCAGCGCCGGGATTGCGCGCCATGCCTTCGCAAGCTGCCGAGGCGATGCGGCCCTGTCCGAGACCGCAACCGAACGCCGCGACGCCCATGCCGAGGGCTACCGCCAGCGCCGTCAGGCCTTTGCCGCCGCCTGCCGATGGCTCTGCGGCTTGTGCAAACGCTGCCGGGGCGATTAAGAGCACGCCCGCGATAGCGGTCATCACGTACATCACTTTCTTCATGAACTGCCTCCTTATGAATTGCCGCCAGGAGGTGGTTCCCGGACACCGTGCAGCCGGGCTCACGCTGGAGCAGCAAATTGCCGGCGAACACCCTCCGACAAATGTCGATTAGTGCTCGTCCCCGGTGGCCAGCCCTAGATAAACCGCCGGGAGCACCGTAAAAACGTAAGCCTGCACTACGGAAACAAAGATGTGTAACGCGATAAAAGCGATAGGCAGCAGCGCGGGAAAAACACCCAGGATTACGCCAAGAACCGGCGATTTAGACCAGCCGAAGGCCGCTCCGCCAGTCAGCAGTCCCAGGAAAATCACATAAATTAAATCGCTGGCAAACATGTTGGCCCACAATCGAACGGTAAGCGAGAGCAGCCGCGCGGTAGTACTGATGATCTCCACCGGAAAGAGCAAAATGGCCAGCGCCCAAGCCCCCAGGCTTTTCGGCGACCCCGCAAATGTTCCGAGATAGCCGATGACCCCATGTTTTCTCGCGCCTTGATAATTGAAATATAGGAAGGTCAGCACCGCGCACGAAAGCGGCACAGTAACCACGCCAGTGGGCGCGGTGAGAAATGGGAACATCCCGAATAAGTTAGCGACCAGGATGAAAATCGCGATCGACCCGACCCACGAGACGTACTTAGAGCCGTCGTGCCCGACGTTTTCCTCCAGCAGATCGCGAATGCCGAATCCCATGGGATTGGTGATTAGCAATTCGGCGATTTGCTGCAGCGCGCCGGGACGCTCTACCGAGAGTCGTGCGCGCAGAATGAGCGCTGCTATCGTGCCAACCACCACCACCAGCAGCGCCATCACGACGTGTTGCGGAATGGGCTCCCCGGCATGGCGGGGCTGGATGTGCAGCCAGTTCAGCAGCACCATCGCATACTGGCCGAGGTGTTGGTTGACGATGCGGGTGACCGCGCTTACGTGATGTTCCATCGAATCGGTGACTCCACCCGAGCGGCGTCCGCGGATTAAGCCGCGGGACGCAAGATTTCGTACACACTAGCCGCTATCGCCGCGGCTCCGAGAGCACACAACCCCACCACCAAGCTGCCCAGGGGAACGTGCAGATAAGTAAAAATAACATACACGCTGAGGGCTATCAAGCCGTAGCGGAACAGCGCCGTAAAGTACGTGCCCGATGGGACTTGCGGTTCGGCGCGGCCTTCCTGTGCGGTGGTGGCGAATACCAGCACGTCCAGGCCGCGGGCCAGCCAGCGGAAATTGAGCCAGCCTAGGGCCGCTCCAATAGCAATGCCTGCGGCCCAGGCGGCGCGCCCAGCGAGCAGAAGCGCCACTGCCTCGGAAAAGCCAATAGCCAACGTCAACCAGGCGATGCGACGCTCCGTCTGCTTTCCCGGGACGGGAGCAACGTCGGGAGCGGCGTCGGGCGCAACACCGGAATCAGGAGGGCTTTGCGCCATCCGCGCCTCCCGGTAGCCGCCGGAGAATCTCGCGTATGCCCCCAGCGAAGCCCAGCGCCCCCAGTACCAACATAAAAATCGGCTTGGTGTGCATCCACCGATCCAAATAATAGCCAAATGCGGCGCCCAGCGCGATCGTGCCAACAAGGACGAAAGGCAGTTCCAAGCCCATCGTGGCTTGATTATTGGCTTGTCTCGCGGCTTGGCGGGTTTTCTCGCCTGCCGCCAACGGCGTTGCGTCGGTATCCGGCTTGTCTTCAAGTGGCATCGAACCGTGTGCCTCGCGCGTCTCAGCATACAATCGTGCGCCTGCCGCGACAAATGGCCGACACACCGCAGAAAGTTCTTTGCAGGGCAGCAGCTTCATCCCACGGGTTCGAGGGCATGCTGCACCCCAGCTTGCCCGGTCGTAAATGTTCAACACCGCTCCTTCTCGCGGTTCACGCCGTTTGTAAAGAAAATCGCGCGTCTCGCATCCAAAAAAGGTGCCACGCGCGGACCTGGACAGACCTCAATCGTGAATGAACCGATCTCACCGAAAACTTCGAACACCGCTGTGAACGCCATCCCCATTCCAGCACGCACCGTGTGGTTTATGGCCATCAGCACGGGCCTGATTGTTGCCAATATCTACTACGCGCAACCGCTCCTCGCCGAAATCGCGCGCGAGTTCAATTTATCCGTGACCCAAGCCGGGGCCTTAGCCATGACCAGCCAACTTGGCACCGCCATGGGCATGCTGTTCTTCGTACCTCTCGGCGATACGCGGGAGCGCCGCCTGCTGATCATCGTGCTGCTGCTGGGCGCCGCGGCATCTCTGCTGCTGTTCGCCATGGCGCCCACTGTTCTTTGGCTGACTGTCGGCAGCCTCGCCGTCGGAGCAACAGGTTCCGTCGTTCACGCCATTGTGCCCTTTGCCGCGCACCTTGCTCCACCGCAGCAGCGCGGACGCGTCTTAGGCGTAGTCCTCAGCGGCCTGCTCTTTGGCATTTTGCTGGCCCGCACGGCCAGCGGACTAATCGGCGCGCATCTTGGCTGGCGCATAGCCTACGTTTTAGCAGCGGCGATGATGCTGGGTCTAGCCGTCTCCTCCCGGTTTTTTCTGCCCCGCAGCCAGCCGGAAATTTCTCTGCGTTATGTGGCGCTGCTCCGCTCCGTTGCCAATTTGGTGCGGCAGCATGGCGGCTTACGCGAATCGGCCCTCTTGGGAGCATTGCTTTTTGCGGGCTTCAGCGCCTTCTGGACCACGCTGGTTTTTCTTCTGCAAACTCCGCCGTATCACTACGGCGCGGGTGTCGCCGGCCTGTTTGGTTTGTTTGGTGCCGTAGGGGCCCTGGGAGCCCCGCTCGTCGGGCGACTGGCGGACCGTCATGGCCGCGCACCACGTTGGGGGTCGCGCTGCTAATCGTTCTGGGCTCTTTCCTCTGGCTCGGTTTTTTCGGGAAGATGTTCGTCGGCTTGGTGCTAGGGGTCGTATTCATGGATTTAGGCGTGCAGTCAGCCCACGTTTCGAATCAGGCGCGCATTTACGCCATCGCCCCAGAAGCCAAAAGCCGCGTAAATACGTTTTACATGGTTTCCTATTTTACTGGCGGGGCTTTGGGCTCGGTCTTGGGCGCTTGGAGCTGGCGCGTGGGCCAGTGGCGAGGCGTCTGCGCCTTCGAATTGCTGGCCACAATTTTCGCCTTACTTGTCTACCGCCTCGGCCAAAATTCCCATATCGCCCCGGCGACAAACTCTGCGCCAGCTTCGGCAGACCCCGATCCGGTGATGCACGGTTGAATCTTGGGTACACCGTCTTCTTCCGAAATATGCGGCGAAAAAACCCCATGCTTACTTCTCGAACAGCAATTCCGATGCCCGCTGCGTAGCCTTCACCACCGCCTTGATCAGCGTCACCCGCAGCTTTCCCTCTTCCAGTTCCATAATCCCATCAATCGTGCACCCCGCTGGCGTAGTCACCGCATCCTTCAGTTGGGCGGGATGCGCCCCCGTTTCCAGCACCACGCTGGCCGCCCCCTTCATAGTTTGCGCCGCCAGCAGCGTAGAAATATCCCGCGGCAACCCCACCTTCACACCAGCCTCAGCCAGTGATTCCAGAATGATGTACACGAACGCAGGTCCGCTAGCGCTAAGCCCCGTAACCGCATCCATATTTTTTTCGTCCACCACCACTGTGCGCCCCACCGCATCAAACATTGCCTGCGCCGTCTCCAGATGCTCGCGCGCCGCATGCGCACCGCGGCAAATCCCCGTCATGCCGCAGCCAACGGCTGCCGGCGTATTCGGCATCGCCCGCACCACCGGCACTTTCGCCCCAGCGTGCTGCTCAATATAAGTAGTCGGCACAGAAGCCGCCACCGACACAATCAACGTCCCTTCGCTCAACTCTGACGCAATCTCTTTCAATACTTCGCCGACTACTTGGGGCTTCACCCCCAGCAAAATGATGTTCGCCCCGCGAACCGCTTTGCGATTATCGGTAGTTGCCGCGATGCCCAGTTCCGTGGCCAGCGTTTCGGCCTTTTCTCCGTGCTTGACGCTGGCAGTCACATTTTTCGCCGCAAACAACCCCTGGCTCAGATACGCCCGCAGCAGAATTCCACCCAGCTTGCCCGCGCCGATAACCGCAAGTTTTTTCCCGGCAAGCATTTTGTTCTTCGCGGAACCAGCGGTGGCGTGTGAAGTGGTGGATGGCATCGTAAACGTATTGTTGACGGGTTTCGCGAATTGGTCAACTAATCGTGACGCGCCCCGCGCAACACGTGCACCGCGTGCGGCAGCAGGTGGGCCACAGCCTCCAGCGATTCCGCAGCTCCCTTGGGACTGCCGGGAAGATTAACGATCAATGTATGGCCATGAATCGCGGCGATGGCGCGCGAGAGCACGGCGGTGGGGATCTTTTCTCTGCCGATCCGGCGCATTTCCTCGCCAATGCCGGGGACCGCACGGTCGGAGATGGCTTGCGTGGCTTCCGGGGTGTTGTCGCGGGGGCCGAGCCCCGTGCCGCCAGTCGTCAGGATCACGTCCACGCGGTTCGAGTTCGCCAGCGCACGCAAATGTTCGCTGATTCCCATCAAATCGTCAGAAACAACATCCGCGGAGATAATTTCCCACCCCAACCCGCGGCAAACCGCCACCAGCGCAGGCCCGGAAGCATCTTCGCGCTCGCCTTTGGCTACCGTATCGCTGATGGTGACGACCCCAATGCGCATCAGCCGCGCAACTCTACGCCGATCATTGCGCGCCCACCGCATCAGCGCTATGACTGGCTTCGTCAAGTAAGCGCATCGCTTCCATCAGCAATCCCGTAGTATTGCGAGTGGTGGTCGTGCGCGTCGAACCATTGGCCGCATTAAAATCAATCTCAAACGCTCCGGCAGTCCACAGCACCACTTTATAGACCGCTTCGTCGCCTTCCAGCGCGCCGATCCTCGCGTCGCGGCACTGTCCGCCGGCGAAATAAAGCTCCGCTTCCTCGCCCTGATTAGCCACGACCAGCCTGCACGACTTTTGCCCCATTTCCAGCGACTGCATCAGGTCGATCATGCTCATCTCTTCCAACCGTCCCTGAATCACGCCCGGTCGCGACGCCCGCTTCTGCAATTTCTCCAGGTGCAGGCGATCAATCACTTTTTTCGTCACGCGCACCAGGTCCTTCACCAGGAAAGGCTTGGTGATGAACTCTTCCACGCCATCGACCATCGGGCGCAGCCGCTCTTCAATATCCGCTCGGCTAGCCATGAACAAAAATGGAATGTGGCGCGTAGCTTCGCGTCCGCGCAGTTTTTCGAAAAGCTGTCGGCCATCGAGCCCGGGCATCTTGTAATCGCAGAGGATCGCGTCGGGCGGGTCGTCGATCACGCGCAGCAGCGCATCCGCTCCATCGGCCGCGATGGCCACCTCGCAAGCCCCTTCCAGCCCCTTGGTGATCAGCTCACGCACCAGCGGATTATCGTCGGCCACCAGCAACGTGATGCTCTTGGACGCCGCGCTCATTTACCGTGCCTGTGTCCGCTGCCGGATTTCGCGCGCGCGTTCCCGTTGCGGTGCCTGGCTGTGCGATGCCCGCCGATACGAAGATAGCCGCCGCTCTTCCCGCCGGTCTTCTCCAGTAACAGTATGTCCGTGATTTCCATGCTCTTATCGAGGGCTTTACACATATCGTAGATCGTGAGGGCGGCCGCGCTGACTGCCACTAAGGCTTCCATCTCCACCCCGGTCTGGGCCGCCGTTGTGACGCTGGAATGCAGTGCAACGCCATTCTGGCATAGCCGTGCAGTCACATCAATGTGCGTCAGCGGCAGGGGATGACAAAGAGGTATCCATTCCGCCGTGCGCTTGCAGGCCGCAATTCCTGCGATGCGCGCCACTTCCAGCGGATTACCCTTAGGATTTTTTAATTTGCGTACCGCGCGCACTACCGCGGCCTTCATGTGCACAAACGCTTGTGCGCTGGCCGTTCGCGTGGTCACTTGTTTTGCCGAAACATCTACCATGGCAACTTGCCCACTTTTGCCGTAGTGCGAAAGCCTTTTCGCCGGCTTCATCCTCTTCATCACACTGCGTCCTTGCGCAGCAGAATCGGCACGCTCCTACCCGCCGCCACGTGCACAATTTCCGGCGCCACCACCAGAAAGCAATTCGCTTTTGCCATCGCCGCGATATCCCCAGATCCCTGCCAGCGCAACGCCTTTACTTGCCCCACTTCAACCTTGCCTGCCACATCGTTATCAGCATTTCCCGCGCTATCCGGCCACGCTACCCACGCAGGTAAAAAATGCGTCATCCCCGGCTTCTCATTCAAATCCTCCGCCAGCGTGGCGTGCACGAACGGCAACGGCCGCGGCGCCGCCCCACTTCGCAAATCGATCGCCGGCACCACGAACAGTTCGAACGTCACCATCGTCGACAGCGGATTCCCCGGCAATCCAAACACCGGTTTACCTTGGCACTTGGCGAACACCGCAGGCTTTCCCGGCCGTATCGCCACCGCGTCAAAAAAAAACTCCGCGTTCATTTCGCGCAGCACCCTCTCCACCAAATCGTACTTCCCCATCGAAACGCCGCCCGAAAGGATCAGAAGGTCCTCACGCAATCCGGCCAAGATCTTGTCGCGCAAGTCGGCTTCCCGATCCGCAGCGGTGGCAATCAACAAGGGTTCGCCTCCGGCCAAACGCACCTGCGCCGCCAGCGAAACCGCATTGCTGTTGCGAATCTGAAATGGCCCGGGAGCCTGCTCGATTGGCACAATCTCATCGCCCGTCGATAAAATCGCCACTCGCGGCTTCGTCGCACATCGCAGTTGCGCCGCTCCAACTTGCGCCGCCAGCGCCATTTCGGCATAACCGACGCGCGCACCGGGACGCAACACGATCTGCCCCGCCCGCGCTTCACTTCCCCGCCGCACGATGTTTTGCCCAATATGCCCAGCCCGCGCAAACCGCACCGCGTCCCCTTCGCGATGCGTATACTCGATCATCACCACCGCATCCGCACCCGCGGGCACCGCCGCCCCAGTCATGATCTGCAGACATTCGCTCGCACCAGGAAATACCGGTGGCGTATCCCCAGCCTTTATCTCCCCCGCGCAAACCAGCGTGCTCCCCTCTTGCGCCTCCGCAGCCCGCACCGCATACCCATCCCGCGCAGCCCGATCAAAGGGCGGATAATCGCGTTCCGTGCTGATCTCCTCCGCCAAAACCCGTCCATGCGCCTCCGGCAATGCGACGCCCTCCGCTGACGGCGGTGCGGAATTCTTTCCGAGTTGTTCGATGATGATGTTCCGCGCCTGCTGGTAACGAATCATGAATACGTTGTAGTGGCGGGTCTTCAGACCCGTGCTTTTGACTCTAGTACCGGCCGCTTTCTGAAACAGGCTCTTTGCTTTTCCAATCTTTGGATCCACATCTTCATTCTTTGATTTTTTTTCCCCTACTTCGCCTTTTTTCTCTCTCTTCACAACCACCGCGCCAACAACGTCCCCTCCGGCACAATCGTCGCATCCCGTTCCGGCCCGGTAGAAATCATCCCAATCTCAACCTGCAAAAAATCTGCAATAAACCGCAAATAATCCATAGCCCCCCGCGGCAAGAGCGCCCCATCCTTTACTCCATAAGTAGAACTCTCATGCCAACCCGGCATTGTTTTGTATTCCGGCGTCACATGCTCGTAATGCTCCGCCAAGGCCGGCATCTCATTCAGCGCCGTCCCCTTATATTTGTATCCCACGCAAACCTGTATCTCCCGCTGCGTATCAAAGACGTCCAGCTTGGTAATCACCAGCGAATCAATCCCATTGATCATCTTCGCATAACGCAGCATCGCCAAATCCAGCCACCCGCACCGCCGAGGACGCCCCGTAACCGCTCCAAACTCCTTGCCCCGTTTCCGCAACTCCGCGGCATCCAAATCCGGCATCTCCGTGGGAAAAGGCCCGCTGCCAACCCGCGTCGTATAAGCCTTGGAAATTCCCAAGACATGTTTAATCTTGGTGGGCGCCACGCCCACCCCGGTAGTAGCCCCGCCAGAAATCGCGCTAGACGACGTCACAAACGGATAAGTCCCATGATCAATATCCAGCATCGTGCCCTGCGCGCCCTCAAAAAGAACCGATTTGCCCTGATCCAAAGCGCTATTCACCATCTCCGCCGTATCGCAAATATACTCGCGAATTTTCTCCCCCGCCTTCAGCGTCTCTTCCACCTCATGCGAAAAATCAATGTCCGCCCCATAAGCCCCTTTGGCCAGCCGATTTTTCTCCGCCACCACATGCGCCGCTTTTTTGCGAAACAGCTCGGGCTCCAGCAAATCGCACATGCGCAACCCCCGCCGCGCCATCTTGTCTTCGTAAGCCGGACCAATCCCCCGTGAAGTAGTCCCGATCTTATCCGCCCCGCGCGCCCCTTCCGCAGCCTTATCCAGCTCCCGGTGATAAGGAAAAATCAAATGCGCCCGATTGCTAATATGCAAGCGGCCCTTGACGCTAATCCCAGCCTTAGCCAAAGTCTCAATCTCTGCCACCAAAGCCGCGGGATCGACAACCACTCCAGTCCCAATCACCGCATGCCGCCCCGCCCGCAAAATCCCACAAGGAATCAACTGTAAAACATACTTCTCCGCCCCAATAATGACGGTATGCCCCGCATTGTGCCCCCCGGCCACCCGCGCAATATAATCAAACGACCCCGCAAGGTAATCCACCACCTTGCCCTTCCCCTCATCCCCCCACTGCGCGCCCACCACCACCACAGATTTCATACTTCGCTCTCTCCTCCGCACTTGCACGGCCCGTTCCTGCCTTTGTAGGACCCTGCTTTAGCCGCGGCCATGGGCTGCCTTTCCGCTTTAGTGGCACAAGCAATCCCGCCTCTGCGCCTTTTGCAGTGTAGGCGCAGGCCACTCTGTCGGGTCCCGCCGCGCCATCACATCCGGCCAAAAAATTGACCCAAAACACAACTCCGCATCGTAACCCCGGCCCCCTCCCAACGCAAGCAACCGCCAAGCCGGGCCCTTCGCCAGGTTCCGGTTGCGGAATTTTCCAATAATTGGAGTAACTCTGATGAACTCCGTCCACTCAGTGAACGACCGCTTCTCCTACACCCCGCTGAAGCAACGAAGCAAATTGTTCGGCCGCCACGGGGCGGCTGAAGAGGTAGCCTTGTCCTTCTGCGCACTGCTGGGTGCGCAGATAGACCTTCTGCTCTTGCGTTTCGATGCCCTCCGCAATCACGCGGTACTTCAGGCTTTTTCCCATGTTAATGATGGCGCTCACGATCATCGAGTCGTCCGGATCGGCCGTGATCTGGTGGATGAACGACTGGTCAATTTTCAGCACATGAATGGGAAACTGCCGAAGATAGCTGAGGCTGGAATAGCCGGTCCCGAAGTCATCCACCGTAAGAAATACCCCCATCATTCTGAGCTCTTGCAGCACGCGTTCCGTGGACGCGGCGTTGTTCATCAGCACGCTTTCGGTGAGCTCAAGTTCGAGATACTGCGCCTCCAACCCGCTTTCCGAAAGTATTGTCCGGACGCCCGCCACAAAACCCTCATGGCGGAACTCGGTAGCGGAAACGTTGACGGAAACGGGCACTGGCGGCAACCCCGCGACCTGCCAGGCGCGCGCCTGTTTGCATGCTTCGCGCAGCACCCAACGGCCTACCTGCTGAATCAACCCGCAGTCTTCGGCGATCGCCACGAACTGCGCGGGCTGCAAGAGTCCGCGACTCGGATGCTGCCAGCGTACCAGCGCTTCCACTCCGGTGATCTCCCCCGTTTCGAGATTTACCTTCGGCTGATAATGCAATAAGAACTCTTCCCGCTCCAGCGCGCGGTGCAAGCTGCTTTCGAGCGACTGACGCTGCACCGCCTTCAGATTCATTTCCGCTTTGAAAAACTGGAAGTTGTTGCGTCCCTGTTCCTTGGCGTGGTACATCGCCGTATCCGCATTCTTGATTAGCGTTTCGGCATCTTCCCCGTCTGCCGGGTAAATGCTTATACCAACACTGCCGTTAATATGCAGATCTTGTCCCTCCAGGGCGTGCGGCGCGTTCAGGGAAAAAAGTATTTTCTTTGCGCTCGCGGCTGCGGCTTGCGGAAGGGCAATTTCCGAAAGCAGGATTACGAATTCGTCTCCACCCTGCCGGCTGACCGTGTCGGAGCGGCGCACCGCAGTCACCAACCGCGCCGAAATAGACTTAAGAAGCTGGTCACCGACGGCATGTCCCAGCGAATCATTGATATGTTTGAATCCATCCAAATCCAGAAACAGCACCGCAAGGAAACTGCTATCGCGCCGAGCTCGGGAAATCGCCTGGGTAATCCGATCATTGAGCAACAAGCGATTGGGCAAATTCGTCAGCACATCGTGCTGCGCCGTGTGCTCCATCTGGTGCGACATGGCCCGTGCACCGGTGACATCATGGAATACGATCACTGCTCCAATCACCCGGCCCGCCCGGTCGTGAATCGGGGCCGCGGAATCTTCGATCCCAGATTCAATTCCATCGCGGCGAATGAGTACGCAATCTGCCGTCAGTCCCACCGTCCTATTCTGCGCGACGGCCATCTCCATGGGGTCCCGCGCAGCTTTGCGCGTGACTCCGTCGATAATCCGAAATACTTCGCCGAGCGGTTTGCCGGTGGCTTCTTCGCGCTGCCACCCGGTCATCCCCTCCGCAACAAGATTCAGATAGGTAACCTTGCCGGAAATGTCCGTACAAAGAACCGCGTCACCGATGGAATTCAGGGTTACCAACGCGCGTTCTTTTTCCACATACAGCGCATCCTCGACGGCCTTGCGTTCGATGGCATTGCGCAGTGCGCGCGGCAAGGAGTAGCTATCGAGATGGCCCGGCAGAAGATAATCCTGCGCACCCCGTGCCACCGCCTGTTTCGCCAGATCTTCCTGAACGTTTCCGCCGAGGATCAAAATTGGGATGTCCGGAGCGGCGGCGAACAGCTTCTCGAACGTCCCGATACCCTCGCTGTCGGGGAGCGACAACTCCAGCAAGATGGCGTCGATTCCTCTCTTGCTCAAGCGTTCAAGAGCATCGGAAAGTCGCTTGACCCATTCCACATCAAACGAACCACTGTCTCCCGTGGGCAGTGCCGCGTGAATCGCTGCGGCAGCAATAGGATCATGTTCAACCACAAGTATTTTGGGGCACACCGCACGTCTCCCTGGCACGCAGCGTGACAGGGTGCGGGAGGTCCGTCCATACCATTAATCACTGGGTACTCTATTGAGCAGATGTATCTACAGTAAAAGTACCGAAAGGGTACTGCCGAATTTTGCTCCGGTCATCCGATCACCGATTTGCATTCCAGGTACCGCAGCAAGGACGTCACAGCAATCAAGGAACCCGCGCTGCCCAAGCCCTTACCGGGCGCTTGCGCCTCATTGCATACAGCGCCACGTCCGCTGCCTGTATAAGCGTCGCGATGGCGTCCGCGCCCCTGGGGAATCCCGCAATTCCGAAGCTCACTGAGAGCGCTGGTTCTTCGGTATCTCCCTCCAGAAGCGTGCAAATTCGCTTGGCCACCACTTCTGCCGAGGCGACGTCGGTTTCCGGCAAGATCAGGGCAAATTCGTCCCCGCCATGCCGCGCCAACGTGTCGACCGAGCGAGAGCAATCTGCCAGTATCTGCCCTAACCTGCACAGCGCACGGTCGCCCACCGGATGACCATACCGATCGTTCGTCTCTTTCAATCCATCCAGATCCAACAATACAAACGAAAATTCCCGCTTGGTGCGATTGCATCGGCAGATTTCGGTGTGTAACGATTCGAACAGGCTGCGACGATTGGCCAAACCTGTCAGCGGGTCGCTGGATGCTTGACGGCGCAGCTGGCTCTCAATTTCCCGCTGTTCCGTGATGTCCACCACGATGATCTCGTATCGTATAAAGCGTCCGTCTTCCGCGTAGACTCCGCGGCCACTGAGCTTGGCTCGCAGAATCGTACCGTTTTTTCGCTCCCACTCTACTTCGACAGCATCGATCCGATTTTTCTCTGCTGATGGACTGCCAAATCGCATCGCCAATCCAGGATCGAGAACGATCTCGGACGATTCGCTTGCCGCCAAAAGTTCGTCCTTGCCGGCGTACCCAAGCATCTCCACCAGTGCCTCGTTGACGTCCAGGAACTTTCCTTCCGCATCGCACCGCAGTATGCCGTAAGCCGGATTGTCCGCCAGGGCGCGGTATTGTGATTGCGAACGCCGCAAGGCCTTTTCCGCCTCTTCCAGCTCGATGCGCAGTCTCCGTTCCTGTAGGATGCGCCGAACCGCCCGAGGCAATTGCGCCACATGCGATTGTTCAAAGTAATCGAACGCGCCATGCGCGGTGAGCTCTGCCATCGATTCGTTTCTACGTGCCGTGACCAGGAAAAGCAGCGGGATCTCCTGCACCGCTTGATGAAAGAGTTTCAAATCCGGCGACCCGCTCCAACTCGAACTTGGATACTCCGCTATCACCAGATCATACGATTGACTTCGCAGCTTTTTAGCGCACTGTGCCGGGGTCAAAACCACGTCGGCACTGGCGATGAATTGCGCTTCTTCCAGGTGTTGCAAGCAGAGCTCTACCAGCACTGCGTTGCTTACCACGAACAGGATTCCCAGCGGCCGTTGCCGATGAGACCTCGCGAGCTCCGGAGGCATGCTCTTTGTTCCTATTCCTGAATCTGCAGCGTCTGCGGAGGAACAACCGGCGGCTTCGGTGACCAGCGTTTCACTTTGCCTTTCTCCTCCCAGTCCGCCTCACCTGCTAATACGTCGGCCGCCTCCTGGGCCACCTTTTCGCAGTCTGCCCCGTAAATCGTTTTGGCCTCGCAACGCGAAGAAGCCGGAAGCTTTAACCGGAATCGCTGCGGCCAGAATGCCAGCCCTCCTACCAACTCTTCGATCGTAAACATGTGGACTTCAGCGCCCGCAAAAACAGTAAACCGGTGTTCCTTGAGCAGCATATTGGCCCATCTCCTTTAGGATTTGGAAGGGGCGCTCTAACATTTATGATAGAACTATCCGGTTGGCAAGAGCCTAAACCGTACCAATTTTATAAACGCCTCGTTCTCCTCTTCCTCAATCCGAGTCACGGAGGCGCATGCCTTTGGGTCGCGCAGGCACTCCCGCCTGTGCGATTCTGCCTTCCCGCAATACCACCAGTGCGGAGCCATCACCACGTAGTGGCGGGTCTTCAGGCCTGTTCTTTTGATTTTTGCTTGGCTAAAACGAACCTTCTTGCTGCGCTTCCCGGGCAGGGTTCGCAATGTCCGTTTCAAAAAGACCGACTAACCACTCTTCGCCCACTGCGGCCATCGATGCTTGTCAGAAGCTGGGCTGCTGCGCCAGTCTCCAGGACCACATCAGGAACGATGTCGCGGTGAGGTCGATTCCCGGTTCGGTGGTGCTGTAAGACTGGACGTTGTCTTGATACAGAGTTGCTTGCGAGGCATCATAGGCGCCAGCGTTACCATTGAATTTCTTGAATGTGTCCACGCCGTTTGCCGGACACACGATCATGTCATCGACCACGCCTGAGGTCGTATAGCTGGCCGGCCCCTCGGAAGCCGCTCCCCAAAGCACCGGCGTGCCTCCGGAAGTTCCATCCAGCGCGCCCGCGAGATTGGCCACTTGGTGTTGGATACAGTTCGGAAATATACTGCCGTCGCCGACGATAAACGAGGAACCCCAGGCATTCGTTCCCAGGATGTTGGCCAGCCATCTCCGCGAGTACGTGTCGTAGCTGTTGGACTTCGTCAAGTAATACGCTTCGCTGGCCATCACCGAGAGACCGGCGCCGTGCGAAGTGGTATCGCCGAAATTCCATTGGTCCCCGAAGCCCCACGGATCCGTACCGGCTTGCGTGGCGGCATCAGCAACCTGCTGCAGGAATTGCGCGCGAATGCTCGCTTGCGAAACCGCCAAGCCGCTGGGATTTCCCGCCATTTCCATCGCCCGGTACAGTTCGAAGTGTGCCAGGCCGCTTACGTCGTACAGGTTTAGCGTGTCTGTATACCCGCCATCGTAAATGTTCGCGGTGTAATGCTTAGCAAACTGCGCCGCTTCCCGCAGGTAGTCCATGGGATTCGTGTGTGGCAGTCCGGTCGGCAGGTTTTTGGCTCCCCCGGCGGATTGCAACGCGAAGTACAGTTCGGTTGCGCCTAGCTCCATGTCATCTTCCCACACGTTTTCGGGATAACCGTCAAACGGAGCAACCGTCAGCAGGCAAGTAGCACACGAACCCGAATCTACCGTGGGGGCGGGGTCCGGATAGGAAGTATCCGCGAGCGCGAAAATGTCCTCTGCGTTCTTGAGGCACTGATTCGCTAGAGAAGCGTTGGTGGTGCGGTTGAGTTGGTAGTACAGCGCAAAGTCCGCAGCCAAACGGCCGGCCAGATTCGGGCTGACGGGCCAACCCGCCGGGCCTGCCACGTACACCGGACGATTGCAGATGTAGAATGTGGTGTACGGGTCGCAAGCTTGCGGATCTCCGGGTTGCTCAAAATTGTCGGCCGCCTGGGGCAGGGTCCAGATGTCATACTCGGTTATCAAGCAGTAGGGCGTTGCATACGTTCCGCCACAGTTGCCGGTGGCCGAACTGGGATCGCCCTCCCCGTAGTAATCCCAGTCTTGAGTGTTGTCCACCTGGTAGTACAGGGTTTGCGTTTTGTCGTTCCACATCTTCATCAGCCAGTTGACTCCAAAACTCGCTTCCGCTGTGAAGTCGGATGATCTCGGGGCTCCCGGTCCACTGTTGCCCGCAAACGAAATGGCGCCTGGCGGTGCGGGAGGGTTCACTTGGGCCTTCGCGCCCATCTGCTTCGGAAAGTCGCGAACCCCAATCTGCATCAGCGCAGCCGTATAGCTGATCGTTTCGACGTACTTTTCGTAGTCGCCAGCGTCCCACCAACCCCCGGAAGCGTCGATATTCGGGATCTTTGCGGACACCAAAGACGGCGAAGGCGGCACGATATCGATGAAGTCGTTGCTGTCGAGCGGTGGCGTTTCGTAAATATGCGCGTTCTCGTCCTTCAGGTGTCCGGGCTCGGTGCGCAGCGCGTTGGGAACAAAGCTCGCTCCGTCGCGTTGCGTTTCATAGAAAAATAAAGTGTTCAGGAGCAAGCCGGAATAGAGCGCTTCCGGGCAATCCACCGCGAAATGGGGCGAAATCGCCGCCACCGTTCCGGACACCGAAATGGTATAGAGGTCGCCCGCGGGAACCGTGAAGTCCAGTGCGTAGACTTCGTAGCTTTCATTCTTGCTGTGGCTCCAGGTGCCAAGCAAAGCGCCGACGGGGCCTGCATATGCTATCGCGCCTTTCGAGTTAAGCACCTTAAAGCTCGCACCGCTCTCCGCCGCCGTGGACATCAAGTACGCACGAGAAGGCGTCTCCCCCGCTTCGTAGCCGACTTGACTGACGCGCACGTAGGCCGATTGCGCCCGCCCGCGTGGGGCGCAGGCAAGCAACGCGAGCACCATCCCCGCGACGGAAACGAATCGCAGCGGCATCGCGAGACGGGGGCTGCAGCACAACATAGCTTCCTCCTTGCCGCGGGGAAGGTTTGTATTAAATCCATTTAATACAGGCGAATACTGCTCTTTTGCTTTTGGAGTGTCAAGCGAAGATTCAGGAATCGCACCGAACCCACCGGCTCGACATGGCAGCGATATTAGAGGCCAGGTGATCCGCCACTCGGAAATCATTGCCAATGTGAAGCACTTGGTCGTGAGATTGTCCGCAGGTAGCAGCGTGCATCGACTTGCCCTAAACACTCATGAAAATCTTCATGGCCGGGTGCCCTCGTCGCGCGGGCGTTAGTCCTGCACCTCGCGGTACCGGAAGCAACTCACCAAATGATCGTTCACCATCCCGGTAGCCTGCATGAATGCATAGCAAATCGTCGACCCCACGAACCGAAATCCACGCGCCCGTAAATCCTTGCTCAACGCATCGGATTCCGCGGACTTCGCAGGCAGCCCGTGATGCACTTTCCAAGCGTTGCGCTTTGGCCGCCCGCCGACAAAACGCCAAACGTATGCATCGAACGACCCAAACTCCTGCTGCACCGCAAGAAACGCCTTGGCACTGTCAATCGCCGCCGCAACTTTCAGCCGATTCCGAATAATTCCCGCGTCGGCCAAGAGCGCCCTAACCTTTTTCTTGTCGTACCGCGCCACCACTTCCGGATCGAAGCCATCGAACACCTCGCGATAGCGCGCCCGCTTCTTCAAAACCGTCTCCCAGCTCAACCCGGCCTGCGCGCCTTCCAGAATCAGCATCTCGAAAAAACGCCGTTCGTCGTGCAGCGGCACGCCCCATTCCTCATCATGATAAGGAATATTCAGCTCGCTAATCGCCCAATGACATCGCGTGATGCTCGCAGGGTTGGATTTCGTCATGAACGATTAAACCTTTCGCGCCACATAGGTACTCACGCCGTAGCGCCTCACCAATATCTGCGCCGTCTCAATCGCCGGCCACAATATCCTGTCAATCACTGACACCGGCGAATACGCCGCATATTTCAAGGAGGTCACCAGCCCGCCAGGCAAGTCGTGAACGCGCCGGAATTCCTTACTCGTCAGCGGCACATTCTCGAAAAGATATTTCCTGCCGAGCAGCCGCGTGCGCACCATATAACCCAGCCAATTATTAGGCGCAAGCTTGTAAATGCTTCGGCCGTTGTCCTCCGCTTCCAGTCGCAATCCATTCTTTTCGAGATATTGCCGCACCGTTTCGCGCGTGTAGAAATAAATGTGCCGCGGAACGTCCTCGCAAAACAATTCCCGCGAGGCCGCGCTCGCAAAATTCGGCGCCAGAAAAACGAATAGACCATCTTTCTTCAGCACCGCCGAAGCTTTGCGAAAATAAGCCATGGGATCGTGCACGTGCTCAAGCACCGCCCACGCCGTAACCGCATCGTAGCTAGGCTCGTTCACCGCGATATCCTGAAATTCCTGGGTGTGCACGGGGAAATCCCTGATCTGTTGCGCCACTTCCGAGATCTCTACGCCTTCGGCCTGCCACCCCCGCGCAGCCATGAACCGCGGAAACGCGCCATCCGCGCAGCCAACATCGAGCAACCGCTTCACGCCAGCGCGATTTTCGATTTGTTTCAAGTAACTCGCCTGTCTGCGGAAGCGCCGCTGCATATAACGCGCATTGCTCGACGTGGAAGGATTGCGGAAATATTCGGCGGGATAGTGCTTCTGCATTTCAACGATGGTCGGCCGCGGATTCAAAAAGCCCAAACCACAACGCTCGCATTCGACCACCGTAAAAAACTCATCGCGAAAATAAAGCCGATCCGGCATGGTGTACACCGCCGAATATTTTTCGGAACCGCAAAGATTACAAGCTACCGTCTCCAAGCGTTTCCCTTCATGAGCGCGCTGTTCGCGAATCCGTGATGGCGGACGAAAAAGAGTAACACCAATGCAAAAGGCGTGTCGCACGCACCACGCGACACGCCTCAGCAATCTTCAATCTTGGTTCATTCCACCCGGGAACTAAACCAAATGCCGGTCCACAGCCTTGGTGATCTGATCCTTGGGCACCGCGCCCACAATCTGCTCCACCACCTGCCCGTTCTTAAACAGCAGCAGCGTCGGTATGCCCTGCACGCGGTAACGCCCCGCGGAGTTCATCGCCTCATCGACGTTCAGCTTCATCACCTTGAGCTTGCCGGTGTAGTCTTTCGCGATCTCCGCCACCGTCGGCGCCAGCATGTGGCACGGACGGCACCACTCGGCCCAGAAATCCACCAATACTGGCTGCGTCGCGCTGGCCGTCAAAACCTCGGCTTCAAAATTTCCATCCGTAACCACTGCGATGTTATCAGCCATATTCTTTGTTCTCAGCGAGTTAGCCTGCCTCTCGCTGCCTCTCTCTCTTGACTCGATTTAATTAGATGATCGCACCGTCGTTTGGTTTCGTCCCGCGGGGCGCGCACTTTGCCGCTGCGGCTCCGGCGCTTTCGGAACGGCCTCTCCGGGATGCCGCTGGCCCCAGGCAACTTCGTACAGTCTAGCGTACTCTCGTGCCGGCGCATCCCAGGAAAAATCTTTGGCCATGCCGTTCAACTGAATACGCTTCCAGATGCGCTCGTCGATGAAATGATGCAGCGCCTGGCGAACCGCGTACATCATCGCCGCTCCGGAATATTCCGTGAACTTGAACCCGGTGCCCGTGCCGTGCTCCAAATCGAACGTCTCGACCGTATCATCGAGTCCGCCTGTGGCGCGCACAATCGGCACCGTCCCATACTTCAAACTGTAAATCTGATTCAAGCCGCAGGGCTCGTAGCGCGAAGGCATCAGAAACATGTCCGCGCCGGCTTCAATCTTGTGCGCCAGAGCATTATCGTAAGCAATGCGCGCGCCCACGCGTCCGGGATGCGCGGCCGCCAGCGCCTGAAATAACTCTTCATAGCGCCGGTCGCCCGAACCGAGCACCACCAGCGACAACTCTTCGCGCAGCAGTTCCGCGGTGCGCTCGGCGATCAAATCAAAACCTTTTTGATCCGCGAAGCGCGAAACAATCCCGATGATCGGCCGCGCCGCGTACTCCGGCGCAATCCCAAAAATCTGCATGAGATCGCTCTTGCAGGCCTGCTTCCCTGCTAAATCCTTGAGCGAATAATTCTGCGCGATGTACTTGTCGTTATCCGGGCTCCACGCCGAATAGTCCACGCCATTCAGAATGCCGACCAAACGGTCACCGCGCCCCCGCGCCACGCCGTCCAGTCCGTAACCAAACTCCGGCGTCTGAATTTCCTGCGCATACTTACGGCTCACCGTGGTCACATAATCCGAATAAACAATTCCGGCCTTCAAATAATTGACGTTGCCGAAATATTCCAGGCCCCCGGGATGGAACGTGCCGGCGGGAATTCCCACGCGCGCGATCACCTCGCGTCCAAATACTCCTTGATACCCCTGGTTGTGAATGGTGAAAATCACCGGCACATCTTTTACCAATGGATCGTCGGAATGCGAAGTGCGTAGCAACACCGGCAGCAAGCCCGTCTGCCAATCATGACAATGAATCACATCCGCGCGCCACACGTGCTTAGCCACTTCAATCGCCGCGCGGCACAACTCCGCATAGCGCTCGGCGTTGTCCGGAAAGTCTCCGCTGCTCGTACCGTAAATTCCATCGCGATCGAAGTATTCCGCGTCTTCCACGAAAAAATACTTCACACCATGCACCAGCACGCCACCGCCAATCGAGGGAAAGCGCAGCCGGCCGCCCATCGCCACGGTGACGCTGGGCAGCACCGCCGCATCATTTTGCGACCCGCGGTAACGCGGCAGCACCACAGCCACTTCGTGGCCCTGCGCCACGAGCGCTTTCGGCAGCGCCTCCACCACGTCCGCCAGGCCGCCGGTCTTCGAGAACGGCAGCCCTTCCGAAGCTACAAAAAGTATGCGCACAATAAAAGCGGCCACCCACCGGCCGCCCCGTTACGCTATCCAACCTGCGCCAGCCCGTCAAGTTTCCGCGGGAACGAGGCAGCACGGGAACTCTTGCCTGTGCGGCTTTATGCCGTCTCGCCGACACGGTGCACCGGCAAGAGTGCCTGCGCTATTGCCGACGACGACGGAACCACCCGCCTCAGAAGACGGCCGCACCGAAAGGCGAACCTTCCGCCGGACTTTGCTAGACTATCGCATGGCTCGCCAACGGCTTGGCCAACATTTCCTTTCGGACCTCGAATGCCGCGAGCAGATTGCGCGCGCCATTGGCGTGTCGCGTCATACGATTGGCGGGGCGCGCGCGGGAAGCGAGAATTCTTGCTGGGTCGAGATCGGCGCTGGGCATGGCGAGATGACCGAGCATTTGGCTGCCAGTGGAGCGCCGGTTTATGCCATTGAGCTTGATGCGTCATTGATCGCCGGCTTGCGACGGCTCGCTAAGCAATATCCGAATCTCACTATCGTGCCCGGCGACATTTTGGAACTTGACCTTGCGGCCATTGCCGCGGGGCGACGCGTGCGGATTTACGGAAATTTGCCTTACTACATCACCTCGCCGATTCTGCACCGGCTTTTCAGCGTACCCGATTTGCTGGACGAAATTCACATCGTGATTCAGCATGAAGTCGCGCTGCGCCTGGCCGCTGTTCCTGGCACCAGTGATTACGGCTATCTTTCCGTGCTGACGCAATATTTTTCGCGGCCGGAGGTCGCCATGGAAATTCCGCGCGAGGCGTTTACGCCGCCGCCGGAGGTCGAATCGGCGCTGGTCACACTGCGCTTCCCGGGCGCGCGCGCCAGTCTCGCTATTTCAGATGAAAAAGTATTTTTCGATTTTGTAAAATTGTGCTTCGCAAAAAAACGCAAAACGCTGGTCAATAATTTGCGCGCGTTGTCCGAACCGAACACCGTCCGCGAGGCACTCGCCTCGATGCAACTGCGCTCCGATGCGCGCGCTGAACAGCTCAACGTCTCGCAACTCGCCGCGCTCGCGAGCCATTTTCAAGCTCCGCGTTAGACGGTGCGACGGCGTACATGGCAACGGCCGCAGAGCTCTGCGGACTCCACCCTGCACTATGTTATGTGCGGGCTGTTACAGACTGCTGGACTGCGCGGCGGGTTTTGGGCTGGAGGCCACCAGGCGCTCGGGGTAATCGCTCATGATGCCGTCGATGCCCGCCGCCATCAGCAAGCGCATGTGCGCGGCTTGGTTCACCGTCCAGCACACCACCTGCAAATCTCTGCGCCGCGCCTGGCCGAGCATCCATGGCGTCACCAGATCGCCGCGGACGGCCACTTGCCGCGCTCCGATTTCCACCGCTTTATCTAGCGGGTCTTCGATCTGTCCGTCATACAACAAGCCGGTCATCAGTGTCGGCTCGATTTTGCGCACCGCCGTCAGGATGGCCGGGTCAAACGAAATCACCACCGTGCGGGCAATTTCTCCCGACGCGCGCAGCGCGGCGGTCAATGCGTGTTCTCCGCCCCAGGAGCCGCCGGGCTTTAGCTCGAGATAAAACACCACGTCATGTTTCTTGGCGAACTCGAGGATCTCTTCCAGCGTGGGTACACGTTCGCCGGCAAATTCGCTGCCGAACCATGAACCGGCATCCAATTTGCGCACTTCTTCAAGCGTCAGATCGTGTACCGCGCCCTGCCCGTTGGTGGTGCGATTCACGGTGTCGTCATGAATGGCCACCAGCCGCGTGTCGCGTGTCAATTGCAAATCCGTTTCAATGAACGACACACCAAGCGCCACGGCTTTGCGAAACGCCGCCATGGTATTTTCCGGCGCGTGACCCGAGGCTCCGCGATGCGCGATCAACAACATGTTCCCGTGTCTCCGCTTGTCACGATTTCACTGCTGCACCTATGCTAGCATCCGGCGCGAGTATCCGTGACTCGCAGTGCAACGGATGCCACGCGTAATGGTCACCGCGCCGCACCGCTGATCACTCGGGCGCAGTCCGGCTCCAACGGTTGCACCCATTTGACCCCATTCGTGAATCTGAATTTGGGGCGCGACGTCAACAGGTAAGGACGAACAGGCAAGCACACGCCAGGAGGAACCATGCACAACAAACGTCCGGCTCCGCTCTTTGCGGCATTGCTGGTCGCGACATTTGCGGCGATCTTTGTCGTGCCCGACGCTCCGTTGGCCGGTGCCCCTCAAGACAGCAAGAGACAGACCAGCGAACCCATCGCCCGCCAAACTCTCCTGAGGGAAGTTCGCCACCAGATGCTCTTGCTGCCGTTCTATTCGGTGTTCGACAACCTCATGTATCGCGTCGACGGCAACACCGTCATTCTCGAAGGCCAGGTAGTTCGCCCCACATTGAAATCCGACGCGCAGTCTGCGGTGAAAAGCATCGAGGGCGTCTCGTCCGTGGTGAACAACATCGAAGTTCTGCCGCTCTCGCCGATGGATGACCAAATCCGCCGCGCCGTCTATCGCGCCGTCTACGGCGACACGGTGCTGTCGAAGTACGCGTATTCTGCGGTGGCCTCCATTCACCTCATCGTAAAAAATGGCAACGTCACTTTGGAAGGCGTAGTCGATAGTGACGCGGACAAAAATTTAGCGAACATTCGCGCCAATGGCGTGCCCAACATCTTTTCGGTAAAAAACGATTTAACCGTCGCGCCCAGTTCCAAGTAGCAAAGCAAGTTCGGCTTACAGCCCGGCTAAAGCCGAACCCTCCCGCAATAACCTTAGCTGTAACCCAGGCTCAAGAACCCATAGTTGGCCCAGCCGTAATGTCGGAGCTAAGACTCCTACCCACAAAGGTCCGCAGTGCTTCCGGTGTACGATGTAGCACTCCGATTGCCTATACTTAGCCGGGCTTGCCGGCGATAGGCACTGCGCGCGGAGCTCTGGAAATGGACGGTGAATACATGGCTAACTCCCCAGCGACACCTGCTTCGCAGAATGCTTTGCCGCCGGTATCGAACCGCCTGATGCCCATGAACAACGCTCCTGCCGGCTTCGACGCTGCTCGAGACCTGCCGCGGGGTTTCCTCGAATTTCTCACCACATTGCACCACGCACTTACGCCGCGCCAGCGCGCCCTGCTGGCGCGGCGCGAATACGCATTGCGCGCCGCTCACGCCGGCAAGCTGCCCGACTACCTGCCGCCCAGCGTGGCCACTATGCAACCGTGGCGCATCGAGCTGCCCGGTTGGTGCGCCGACCAGCGCAATCAGATGACCGGCCCAGCGGATGACGCCGACCTGGTAGTAAAAATGCTCAATTCTGGCGCCCCCGGCGTGATGCTGGACCTCGAAGACTCCAATGCGAATTTGTGGGAGCACACTACCCGAGGGATCAACAACGTGCTCGCCGCGCTCGCCGGCACGCTCACGTATGAGGATCGCAAGCGCAACAAGACCGTCGGCATTAATCCCAGTACCGTGGCGATTTTCACGAGGCCGCGCGGACTGCACCTGCATCAAGCGGGAATTTTCAAAGATCAACTGATTCCCGCCTCGCTCTTCGATGTCGCGATGATTGCCTATCAAGTGAATTTCGCGGCGCTGAAACATCCTCTCGCGTTCTACATTCCGAAATCCGAGTCTGCCGACGAAGCGCTATGGTGGCGCGACCTGTTCCAAATGGTGGCCGCGGCGAAAGGTCAGCCGGCCAACACCATCAAGTGCATGGCACTTGTCGAATCGCACCCCCTCGCCTATCAAATGGAAGAGTTCGCCTGGAATCTTCGCGAGCACATTCTGGGACTGAATCTCGGACGCTGGGACTACATGGCCAGTCTGATCCATTTCAATCTCGAGAAACCCGCGTGGGTCCTGCCGGACCGCAACACCATTCCGCACGATGTGGCGTTCTTTCAGAACCTGCGCAATTTGATGCCGGAGATTGGTCACAAACACGGTCTACTCGCCATCGGCGGCATGACCGCGCTTTATCCCAGCCGCGAAGACGCGGAACTGAACGCTCGCGCGCTCGCCGCACTTGCGCAGGACAAAAAGAATGAAGCCAATTCGCTGATGGATGGCGCTTGGACCGGCCATCCCGATCAAAACGAAATTGCCGTCAGCCAGTTCCCTGCCCCCAATCAACTCAGCGCTCGGCCCGCGAATTGCGACGCGCATCCGGATCTGCGCCCCGTTCCCGCAAATGTTGGCAAACGCACGCTGGCCGGAACGCGCGCCGCCATTCGCACAGTCATCCGTTATCGCAACGGCGTGGTGAACGGTCGCGGCGCTAGCCTGCTCGACGGTTACATGGAGGATCTGGCCACCGACCGGATTTATCGGCTGATGATTGCCCAGCGCATGCAGCACTCGGCGCAAATCGCGATCGTCGATGAAAACGGTCAGCCGGTGGCGCATTCTCCCGAGCTAGTCCACACACTTTTTGACGAAGAGTTAAAGCGTTTGCTCGACGAACCTGCGGGCAAAGAGGCGGGTTCCGCGGAGACGCTGCGCAAAGCCCGCGAACTCAGCGAAAACATGATTCTGCAGGGAGAGTTCAATCCGTCTTGACGCGGAGCACTGGGATGAACTTGCAAAAAAATAATCCAGTGTCATACCGGGGTCTGTTCACCTTTTGCACCGGCCCCGGTATCTGCTCGTGCCGGGTGTTTTACAGATCGAAAATGCACGCCAGCTTCACACGCCCCGATTCTATTTGTTTGCGGAAGCGTTCTTGCGCGCGTGGCGGTTGAGCGTGGCCACCAATCGCTGTCCCGAAGGCGGCGTGGGTACCGCACCCCGAAAGATGATGTCTTCGGCGGAAACCTTCTTGCCATATAGCCGCTCGTTGGCATCGTTGTCCGGGCGAACGGTCGAGCCTTCGAGCGACACGCCCGCGAACAAGCCGCGCGAGCGCGAATAGGTCAGCACTTCCGCGCGCAACGTCACATCCGTCGAAGCCGCCGCATCGCGACCCTTGGGACCGGCCGCCACCGCCGCATCACCGCCGAGCTTCACTTTGCTGGTCAGGATGGAATGCGCGCCGCGATCATTCATCACCAGCAGCACGAAATCGGTAGCCTGCCCGCCGATCTGGAATCCCACGCTGCCGGCCTCTAGCGCCATCATCGACGGCGCACTCCACGGCCCGGTAAAATTTTCTCCCGTGCGGCAGGTCATCGCCCCGCGCCCGTAACTGCCGCCCACGATAAACGCTGCTTTGAGCACCGAGGGGTACACGATCACGCATTCGGCTTTGCGCAACAGGTCTTGCGGAATATCGTCGGGGACGTTGAGAATTTCGCGCATCACCGTTCCGGCATTCTCCAACCGATCCGTTTCCTTGGCATCGTCGGCCGCCGTCATCGGCAGCGCGCACATCGCTAACGTCATGCATCCAGCTATCCACCGCTTCATCGGAAATCTCCTTTTATTCAAATATGTAATTTGTCCGGTAGGGCTCCAGAGCGCAATCATAGTGCCTTCCGCGAAATCCCGCAATCGCCCGGAACCTGCACGGCCAGGTGCAGAGCCCGATTAAACGGCTCGTTGATACGGTACCGCACCGCCGACCAATGCTGTTTGCACGTGACTCGCATATTCGAAGGAATCGCCGCCGCAGCGTTTCGCTTGCCCGGCTGCGCTCAGGGAGCTGTTACAATCGGCAATTCAACGAAGCTAACTTGCCCCGGCGCGTGGTAGACGCGCTGCGTCGCTTTGCGATAGTCGCCTGGTTGCGCCCAGAAAATGCTGGGCACGAACGTCTGCGGGTTGCGGTCGTACAGTGGAAACCAGCTGGATTGCACTTGCACCATGATGCGATGCCCGGGCAAAAAAACGTGATTCGCCGTCGGCAGCGCGAAGTGATAAAGCAATGGTTTGTCCGAGGTGATGGCCTTGGGAAATTCCAAACTCTCCCGGTACCGCCCGCGGAAAATATCGCCGGAAATCATGAGTTGGTATCCGCCCATGGCCGGATCGCTGGCCACCTCGTCGGGATAGACATCGATCAGCTTGACCACCCAATCCGCATCCGAACCGCTGGTGGACGCCACCAGATTAGCGACCGGCTGGCCACTGATCTTGGTCGGTGCCGTCAGCACCTCGGAGACAAAGGCCACGACGTCCGTGCGGCCGGAGGCTTCACGCTGGTCGTCGACCAGCCACAACGGCCACGTAAGTCCGTTGCTGTAACCCATGGGCCGCGTTGGACGCGCACGAAACGGCACGGGCTTCGCGGGATCGGAAACGTATTCGTCAAAGCTGGAACTTGGGCTCGAGCCTGGTGCCACGTCGCTCGCCGCGGGTGGCGCAAAGCTCAGCTTCAGGCCGGCTTTGAGATACAGCGGCGTGGCGATGGTGGCGCACTTTGGACTGCTGGTCAACGAACAGCCGGACGGCCACGCAGCAAGCCGCCGCCAGGTGTTCGTGCCGGTTTCAAACGCCGTCACCGGTGCGACGCCGGACGCGGGCGCGCCGTCTTTCAAATACTGATCCAGGAACGGCAGGAGAATTTCGCGTTGAAAATAGAGCGAAGTATCGCTGTCGAATTTAATGGCCCCCAGCGAACTGCCATCTTCAATCTCCTGGCCGTGGTGCCACGGGCCCAGCACCAGAAACACCCTGTTGTTGTCCGTGTCCTTGGGCTTGAGGGTTTTGTAAACCGCGATATCGCCGTAAATGTCTTCCTGGTCCCACAGGCTGTGCACCAACAACACCGGAATCTTCAGCGGCTGGGCGGCGAGAATCTGATCCATCGCCTGGTCGCGCCAGAAGGCATCGTAGCTCGGATGCTGCAGAATTTTCCGCCAGAAGCCCACCTGTTCGAGGCCATGGCGGCGCCCAATTTCGCCCGCGGAGCCGGCCTCCAGAAAGGCGTCGTAGTCGTCAAAGTGTCCGGTCCACCATTTGATGCGATTGTCGCGCGTAGCTTCCTGGTCCAGGATGTAGCCCATATTCTGCTGGCGAAACGCCCCGTTGTGAAACCAGTCGTCGCCCATCCAGCCATCCACCATGGGGTTCATCGGCACAGATACCTTCAGCGCCGGATGCGGATTCACCAGCGCCATCAGCGGCAAAAATCCATCGTACGAAATACCCAGAATGCCCACCTTGCCATTGGTCTCGGGAATATTTTTCACCAGCCAGTCGATGGTGTCGTAGGTGTCCGTCGAGTGATCCACCGGCGTGGGATTCAGCGGGCCGTGCAGCGGCCGGTTCATCACGTAGTCGCCTTCGGAGCCGTATTTCCCGCGCACGTCCTGTATCACCCGGATGTACCCGCCTCCGACAATGACTTCCGTAGCGTTGTCGTATCCCTGCAGAATCGAAGCGAGGTGCGAGCTCTCCTCGTGCGTGGTCAGGTCCGTGGCGTCGTACGGCGTGCGCGTCAACAAAATCGGCGCGCGCTTCGCGCCTTTGGGCACCAGGATGACGGTGTGCAGCCGCACGCCGTCGCGCATGGGAATCATCACCTCGCGCCGCGTGTAATCAAAACTGTCGGTACGCGTCACGAAGTTCGCCGGCGTTTCATCCTCCAAGACAGCAGGCGCGGAGGGCGGAGCCGTCTGCGCCGTCGGCGGCGCGACCGGCCACAGCGCCAGCAGCAGCGCCAATAGAAGAGTCGTGTTACGAAAGCGGTGGATCGCAGTCATGGATTTCCTCGTAAATCGGCAAGGATGGAGCGCGCTGCAAGGTGCGATGGGGCGCGCCGGTTGCCCGAAATGGCGTTGGCCGCCACGATTTCGCAGCGCCGCGCCAGGTGCCGAAAAAAATAGCGTCGCGAGTATAGCGCACCCGCCATCCGGCGATACAGTCGCCATTAACAAGATTCGTGTAGAATGCCGCCGTCCTCGGAATCGCGCTGCACCTGTTGGCACCGTGCGGTATGCCGTGTTTTTAGCTTTTGTCCGCGGAAAAAAGGGAGAGAGAAATGGATGCCACCCCGCTACTTGCTCTTCTTGCAGGAGTACTGGTAATCGCCGCGCTCATCGCGGTTTTCGGCTCCTTCTTCACCGTGGAGACCGCCCAGGTCGCCATCGTACAGCGCCTCGGAAAATTCGCGCGCGCCGCCGGCCCCGGCCTCAACTGGAAAACCCCGCTCATAGAAACGGTCGTCCGCCGCATGAGCATGAAGGTTCAACAGTTCGACGTGCAAGTAGAAACCAAAACGCAAGACAACGTCTTCGTGCAAATCCCCGTCTCCATCCAATACAAGGTAATGCCCGACGCCGTCGAGGCCGCCTTCTACAAATTGACCGATCCCGTCAAGCAGATCGAATCCATGGTCTACAACGTGGTCCTCGGCCACGTCCCCAAAATGAAGCTCGACGACACCTTCCTCAACCAGGCCGACATCGCCAACGATCTGCGCGACAGCTTGGACGGCTCCATGAAGGAGTACGGCTACTCCATCGTCAAAGTGCTCATCTCCGACATTGTCCCCGACCAAAAAGTAAAAGCCGCCATGAACGACATCAACGCCGCGCAGCGCGAACGCGAAGCCACCGTCTCCCGCGCGGAAACCAACAAGCTCCTGCTCGTCAAACAAGCCGAAGCGGAAGCCGAATCGAAACGCCTGCAGGGCGAAGGCATCGCCAATCAACGCAAAGCCATCATCTCCGGCCTGAAAGAATCGGTAGAGGACTTCGCGAAAACAGTGGAAGGTTCCAGTCCGCAGGATGTCATGGTCCTGGTATTGATGACCCAATACTTCGACACCCTAAAAGAAATCGCCGCCAACGATCACAGCAACACCATCCTCATCCCGCACACGCCCAATACCCTCACCGATCTCTTCGGCCAAATCCGCAACGCGGTAATCACCGGCGCGGAAATGACCAAGCAAGCCGTCCCCGCGACGCTCTCCCCTGGCGACCCGAAAAAATAATCGGCGCGGTCAACAACTCTCCGACGCGGCGTCGCCGCGAACTCCCTCCTCCAGCGCCAAAACTTCTTTGCCAGGACTATGTTCTCTTGACCATCGGCCAGCTCTCCGATAAGCTCCACCCGCATTAATTTGCGTTTACTCCGTGGTCCGGTCGGCCCCATCTCTAACAGGTTGCCATCGCACAAAAAAGGAGCGTCACGAGTAATGAGAAAAGTCAGCAAGTTTATGTTGGGAGTGTCATTGACGGTGACTTGCGCGTGTCTATCCGCTGCGCAAGACAGTCCAAGCGCATCGATTCCGAAAATTTTGGAAATCCAACGCGAATACGTCAAGCCCGGAAAGTCCGGCCTGGCGCACCAGAAGTCGGAAAGTCTTTTCACTCAGGCCATGAGCCGCGCCAAGTGGCCCACCTACTACATCGGCATGACTTCCCTTTCCGGCAAATCCCGCGCGTTGTTCTTTACCTCCTTTAGTTCCTTCGACGCCTGGGAAAAGGACTCCGCCGCAGTCGCCAAGAACGCCACGCTTTCCGCGGCTTTGGACCACGCCTCCATGGTCGACGGCGAGCTCCTCGACGAAGCCGATCAGGGCATATTTGTTTTCCATGACGAAATGAGTCTGCGCCCCAAGCCCGATCTCTCGGCCATGCGCTTCATGGAACTGATCGTGTTCAAGGTCCGTCCCGGCAAAGAGAAGGAATGGAGCGAGTTGGTAAAGTTGGCCAAGGACGGCTACGAAAAAGGCGTGCCCGATTCCCACTGGGGCATGTTCGAACAAGTCTTCGGCGGCGAGGGCGGCACCTATCTCTTGCTGATAGCCCACAAGTCTCTGTCGGAAGTGGATAAAGGCCTCGGGAACGACAAACAGTTCGCCGACGCCGTGGGCGAAGGCGGCATGAAGAAATTCAGCGAACTTATCGCCGCGTCCGTCGAATCCACACAGCAGCAATTGTTCGCCTTCGACGCACATATGAGCTACGCTCCCGAAGCCTGGAGCAAATCCGATCCCGATTTCTGGAAGCCCAAAGCCGCAGCTCCCGCCAAAGCTAAGCCCGCAGCCGACGACAAAGCTGCCAAGCCGTAAGTAACCGCCGTCATCGGCAAACAAGAAACGGGCGCAGCCGCTAAAAAGCGCTGCGCCCGGAACCTTACTAAAATTATCTCCCCCGGCACCGCCCCGCGAAACATCGTGCCGCGTCAACAGGAAACCCCGCAACCCGCTAATTCCAAAGCGAATTTCTGTAGCGCAGGGCGAAGCCCTGCGGCCTTTTCCACGAACTCCGGCGAAATGCGCTAACCCATCCAGCGCGTAGATTTCACCGCCGCTATGCTGGAAGAACTCGAAAACGCCAAAGACCTGAACATCAGCCGTCAGGCCGTCATCAAAACTCTGCTCGTTCAAGCCCTCGACCAACGCCACACCTCCAGAGCCTCCCGCACTCGCGCAAATCGCTAACTCGGGGGGCATTAAGCCGCGAACGACCCCCTTTACCGGATCCACCAGAACACAAAATTCCAGCCCCAAGGATTCTCCTTGACAACCTCGCCACTTCCCTGTACAGTTCCCCCTATACAGAATTGCGTCTCACCTCAGCAAGCATCCCAGAACAACTCAAGTCTGTCTCGTATGTCGATTACCTGCGTCTCTTAGCCGGGAGGCCACGATAACCACTTGGTAACCTATAAATCGTCGTAGACCCCTCAGAATGAACACTTGCAAGAGTGCATCAAAACAAAGGACTTTAACTGCCTTTAGAATGAAGCTCTTTCAAAAAACCCAGGGGGTACAAGCGTGTTACAGCCGGTCCCGGAAACGCCGCAAGACCGATCCCGCGCAGCATCCTGGGACACAGGAAGGACCTTCACTTAGGCGAATAGGACAAAAGTTTGCATGTTTGCTACGTACCAATGCCTTGACCATTCTAGAAGCGTATTCGTTTCATGGGGTTAGCGCCGAAGAGTCTGCCCTGCTTATGGCATGAAAAGTGCGATCAAATTCTCATCAGCATCAGGCCCCTCGAGTAGTGCCCGGCTTCGCAGTGCCCGGCTTCCCAATGGAGGACACAGCAATGAAATCCCTAGGACTCAGGCTTGCGGTTTTCGGTCTGGCGGCAGCAGGACTCGGAATGATGGGCCCTGGATTGACCATTGCCTTGGCGGACAGCACGACCACCACCGTGCAGGGCACCGCCGATCCATTTCTGGCAGGGATGCCGAGCGGCTCTCTGTGTTGCTCTGGCGACAGCGCTCCGGCTGAATCGCCCACCCTCGTTTCCGGTATCCCCCTAACCGCTGGCGAGGTGATCACCTTCACCAACGTTACCGGCAGTGTCAGCTATGCCGGTGGTACGCCCACGGACCCTCCAGACGGCAGTTTTCTGATAACGACGTCCGCCTATGAAGGTGGGAACGAGTCGCCGGACAACATCGCGGGATTCACCAATGTACCGGCGGATTCGCTGGTGGGAGTCTTCCTGGGGCCCGGCTTGCCTACCTCAAACCCCGCGCCTGCTTCTATCGACTTCAGTTCCAGTGGCGTGGGAACAAATTTCAGTTCGCTTTCGCCCGTGTTGCAACAGCTTTTCTTCATTGGAGATGGTCTGACGGGCACCGGCTCGGGGTCGGTGCAGACCTTCATCGTGCCTTCGGGCGCCACGCAGCTCTACCTTGGCACGGGGGATGGGTATGGGTGGTACAACAATAGTGGATCGTTCAGCGTCACGGTGAATACGCCAGGGACTGTGGCAACGCCAGAGCCGGCTTCGTCGTTGCTATTGTTGATCGGCATCGCTGGATTGGCGCTGTTTGCCCGCTGCCCTGCGCAGCGATGAATCTCGCTTCGCTCTTTAAGCTGTCTAATATCTTTCCCTCGAATCTGCAGCGGTAGCGCTGTCGTTCAGGGAGTCGCCTCTTTCTTTTGGAATGCGTTTTTGCAATGCTCGCTATAGTTGTGGCTTGATGGCCCATTCCGCACCCAAACCTTCCGCTCGTCCCTGCCTCCCCACCCTGCTGTCGTCGCCGCCTACGAACCTGCCCGTCCTGCTGCTCACTGGTTCAGCCCACCGAGTTAAGGAATCGGGCCGGCCATCCATCGCACGCTTAAAAAGACTCGCTGCAAGCAACGACAATTCTTGCGGCCGGCTCGACGCGTGAAAACGACTAAGGCTATACTTTCGTAATGCGACCTTTTGATTTTTGCTGCCGTCTGATTCTCGTCGCGGCTGTTTGCGGCGTGCTAATTACTTCCTCCGCCTCCGCGCAGGATGCCAAATGGTCCGGCGATCTAGCCGCCTGGCGCGCGCAGCATGCCAGCGACTTGCAAAAACCGGCGGGCTGGCTTTCGCTGACCGGCCTCGATTGGCTGTCTGTAGGCGATAATTCCTTTGGCTCCGCGACAGACAATAAAATTCATCTGGCGGCGAACAGCCCGGCGCACCTCGGCGTGCTGCACCTGGAAAACAACACCGTGCAACTGCTGCCGCCCGTGGGTGGCGATTTCCCTTCCGGGTTGCTGGTCGCCGGCGCTCCTGCAAAAAAACAATTGATCCCCGTGGATCCGGACGACGACAAGAATGCCGCGCACCTCACCATCGGCACGCTCAATATGTATGTGATTCGCCGCGGCGACCGCCTCGCGCTCCGTGTCAAGGATTCCAAGTCTCCCGCTCTGGTGAATTTTCACGACGCGAAATGGTATCCGCCGGACGCCGCCTATCACGTCTCCGCCGCGTGGGTTCCCTACTCTCCGCAAAAAACGCTCACGCTAACCACCCTCGTGGGCACCACCTACGACGCACCCGTCCCCGGCGCTGCGGAATTCACTCTGGACGCGAAAACCTTCCGTCTCGAGCCGGTGCTGGAAGATTCCAAGGAAGCGAAACTTTTTTTCATTTTGCGCGACACCACCAGCTCCGCCACCACCTATCCTGCCTGCCGTTTTCTTTATACCGTCTTGCCGGATCACGGCTTGGATAAACCCGGTACGCTCTCTCTCGATTTCAACAAATTGGAAAATCCGCCCTGCGCATACACGCCGTACGCCACTTGCCCGCTGCCGCCGCCTGGCAATCGACTGCCGGTCGCGCTGCCGGTCGGCGAAAAACGCTACCATGACTGAACACCATGCCCACTGACAACAACACCCCGCGACCTGACGCCAATGCCGACGCCAACGATGCCACCTCTCCCCAGCGCCAGAAACTGATTGCGCTCCGTCACGCGCTGCTGCTGATTCACAAAACGTTGCTCAACATGGAGCGGCGCGACTACGAGCGCGACCACGGCGTGGTGAACACCGGAGAATTATTCCGCCTGGTGATCGACGACGCGCAGTTCGCCTGGCTGCACAACATTTCCGAGTTTGTGGTGCGCATCGACGAAACGCTGGCGGGCAAGGAACCCATCACCGTGGAGTACATGCGTGAATCGTTCGTGCTGGCGCGGAAAATGTTTACGCCCACGGAATCGGGCGACGCTTTCCAGAAAAAATATTTTGACGCCATCCAGCGCGATCCTGCCGTGGTGATGGATCACGCGGAAATGGCGCGGCTGTTCAATACTGAACCGGGCGACGCGAGCGCGGCGTAAGGTATTTTTGGACCAGCATGATGGTGAATCTAGACGAACTTCAGGTGCGGCATAACGAATCCGCGCAACGCTTTGAAGTGGCTGTCGATGGTCACGCGGCGCTGCTCGCTTACCATCGCACGCCAGGACTAATTTCGCTGGATCACACCGAAGTGCCGCCGCCGATCGAAGGGCAAGGCGTGGCGGCCAAGCTCACGCAGGCAGCTCTCGAGTTCGCCCGCGCGGAACAGCTGCGCGTGGTACCGGCGTGCTCGTATGCCTCCGCGTTCATCCGCGAGCACCCGGAGTATCAAGACTTGGTAGCCAAACGCTAGGTTATTGGATTTATCGAGAGGAAAGCGAAGCTGGCGATGAACGCTAACCCCTTTACCGCGTCGCCGGAACCTGCCGCTCCAACGCGGTCGAAGTGCCACCACACCAGCGACCAGCCGGGCACGGCGTGCCGGCTGCGGCATTAGGCGTTGTGTCTTCCTTTTCACAATTCGCGATTCGCAGACTGCGGCGCGAAGAATTGCCCCACGACACGGTGGAGTTGGCGCGCTTCCTGATCGGCAAAGTGGTCGTGCACGATCTCGAGTGCGGACGCTTGAGCGGGCGCATTGTGGAAGCCGAAGCGTATCCGCCGGGCGACCCCGCCGGGCACCACTTCCGCGGGCCGACACCGCGGATTCGCTCGATGTATTTGCCGCCTGGCCACGCGTATGTGTTTTTTAATTATGGCGCGCATTTTATGTTGAACGTGGCGAGCGAGCCAGAAGGCGCCGCGGGAGGCATTCTGATTCGCGCGCTCGAGCCGCTCGATGGCGTGGAGTGGATGCAGCGCCATCGCGGCACTATGAAATTGCTCGACTTGACGCGCGGCCCGGGCCGCCTCGCTGCAGCGCTGCAAATCGATCGACGACACGACGGCGTGGATTTGTGCGCAGCGGACAGTAAATTGTGGCTTGGGAAAATTGAGAAATCCGGTGATGCGGGAAAACCGCGGGCGGTCGTCGCGCGGACGGTGCGCATCGGACTTTCTCAGGCAGCGGACAAGTTGCTGCGGTTTTACGAACGCGGAAATCCATTTGTCAGCGGACCGAAGCGCCTGATCTCGCCGGCAAAAGCCAAATCCGTAGGGCCGCCGCGCGCCAACGGGAAAAACAAGACATTGTCGGCGTCGAAACCGCTGCGCGTTCGCGCCAAGGTCAAAACCAGGAATAAGAGGATGAAGTTGAACAATGAGGAATGATTCCATTTCCGGCGCGCGCTGACCTCGCACGGAAGCAGTAATTCGCGTGTGCGATACTGGATGAAAGAAATGCGTCGCGCGGGAAGGGCGACGGAGGCGCGCGCGGCATATGGCGGAAGCGGACAAGACCAGCAACAAGACCAGCAAGGTGTGGCCGTACCTGGCGCTGGCCGCCGGGGTTGCGTGCATCAGCTGGTCGGCGATTTTCGTGAAGTGGACGGACATGCCGGGGCCGGCTTCGGCGTTTTACCGCATGCTGATTTCGGCGGTGGTGGTGGCGCCGACGTGGCTTTTTCGCCGCGGCGAATCGCGTATCGATCGCCGAGCGGTTTTTATCATCGCGCTCGGCGGAATTTTCTTCGCGCTGGACTTGGCATTTTTCAATACCGGCATTTTGCGGACTTCCGCGGCCAACGCGACACTGCTGGGCAATTACTCTCCGGTGGTCGTGGGCTTGCTGACCTGGCTGATTTTCCGACGCAGACCCCCAGCTAATTTCTGGCTGGGATTGCTGCTCGCACTGTTCGGCACGGTCGCCATTCTTTGGTCGGATTTAACGACGCATATCGGCTTTGGCACCGGTGACGCCATGTCCGTGGCCGCCGCGGTGTTCTTCGCGGTGTATTTGATGGTGACGGAGCGCATTCGTTCGAGCATCAGCACGCTGGTGTTTCTGCGGCTGGCGATGGTTTCCAGTACGATTTTTCTGTTGTTCACGTGTCTGGGACTCGGCGTGTCGCTGCGCATTCCGCTCGGGCACTCGTGGCTGGCATTGCTGGGACTGGGATTGGTTACGCAACTTGGCGGATATACTGCGCTGACGTACGCGCTGGGGCATTTGCCCGCGACGGTGACTTCCGTGAGCCTGCTGTTGCAAGGGCCTTTGACCGCGCTGCTGGCGGCGTTGTTTTTGGCGGAGAAGCTGACGGGCGCGCAGGTGTTTGGTGGATTGCTGGTGCTCGCGGGTGTGGGACTGGCGAATCGCCGCGCGCATCCGGAAGAAGAAGCGAATGCGATGCTGGTGCGCGGCGACGCTTGATCGAGCCGATATCTGAAATGATGATCTGGTTCAAGCCAGCGCGCAGCATACTGCGCCACTTCGAGGGTTAGCGAAGGAGCGAAGTTTTAGTGGAGGGGCGGCCAAGCGCGGCATTCGGAGACCGTGACGGGCGTTGCTGCGGGTGGGCCGGACTTGGCGTGGAGCACGGCGTCGGAGGTGGAGCAGAAGGTTCTGGTTCCCGTTCCGGCGCTGACTGGGGTGGCGATCACAATGTATTCCTTGCAGGGAGCGTCTTTGCAAGGCGTGGTGAGGCGGAATTCGTAGCCGGATTTAGTGCATGGAGCGTTTCCGGTGCAGGCGGCGCTGGCCAAGGATTCGTCAGTGATCATACCCGCGTGTTTCGAAGAATCAGCGGTTGGATCCTTTGCATCGCGGCCGAGAGACGCCAGATCCCGTGCGAAGCCAATTTTGTTATAGCGCACAGAGTACGCGATTTCCGCGGTGTTCACCGTGCGGAGGCTGCCGACAGCGGTGGCTTCATTCGCGGCGATGCGCGAACGCAGCAGATTGGGGATGGCGATGGCTGTGCCGACAAGCGCGGCGGTAAGATCGAGGCCGGTGGAAGCGCTCATTTCACGAATGGCCGTGGGTTCGCCGTAAACGCGCGTGATGGACGGTGGAGCGTCCTGAGCGTAGCGTTTGAGGATCTCGCCGAATTGGGAGGGCAGGTCCTTGAGCGGGGCAGCAGCGCCAGCGAGAGGATTTTCGTAGAACACGGCGGAGGCGTCCGACGATTGGCCCGGCGGAAGCGACGCGACGAATTTTTGGGATTTTGCGAGCGAGTCCGCTGAACCATGCAACTGAAAGGCTTCGGCGAGAGCGTCCGACCGGGACGCGACGACCAGGTAACCGTTCGCGATGGCGTAGCTGATGTCCATGGGTTTCTGTGTGGCAACGTGTACGGTGTTGAAGGTGACGCCACCATTTTCGGTCTGTTGCACTGTCAGGTGAGCGGCCGTTAACAGGGTCGCTAGTGTTTTCTGAACGCGCTCGGCGTCATTTACTTTCAGTATGGTTTTCCAGACCGGCTCGCCAGCGTTGACATTGTCCAACTCAAATGCGATCTCGCCTGAGAGTTGATTGAGAAGGTCCTCTTTCAGTTTGAGATTCAAGGCCTTTTCGCCTATAGCAACGGCCGCGAATGCCCCGGCATTCGCGGGCCCAGCGATTTGTTGCGTGTCGTCGAAAATCTGCGAGAGATTGGTGAGATTTAGAGCGATGGCGACCGGCGCCTTGGGAGAGAGAAAATCCAGACTTCCCAGCGGAGCGGGTTTGGCGAGCCAGGCCGCTGCACCGTGGCGTGGGGCGGTGAAGGAAAGCTCTCCCTGGCTGACGATCTCGCCGGCCATCGGCCCGTGTCTCCAGACGAGATACTGCAAATCGGCGAAACCGCTGCGCTGCAGGGACTCCTGGCTCTCTTTGGTGGTCAGCGGGAGTTGTTTCAGGAGCGCATGGAGATCAGCGGCGGCCAGAAGCGTCACGCCGCCAGCATAACCTTCGGAGACACGCCGGCCAAAGGGAGACGATGCGAATTCGCGCTTGGCGCTGGTAAGGTACGCATCGAAATTGCGCACGGTTGGCAGGTCGAAGGAAACGACGAGAAAGTCCGGCCGAACGAGGATGACCAGTTGCTGTTGGCCCTTGGGAAGATCTTCGGCGGCGGCGAGTTGCTTCGAGTCGAATACTTGGGCGAAGGGCTTTGCCGCTCCGGGGAGCGCGCCGAGCCATTGGCGCAGCATGGCCTCGAGACCGGGTTTACGGATTTCGGCGAAAAGCAGGAAGCCGTTCTTCTCATGGCGCTGCGGATCGGTGGTGGTGAAGAAAACGGTTTCGTCGCCGAGGTGTTGATAGAGTTGCGAGACTTTGTCCAGGGTATCTTCGAATTCCGGTGCGGCGGTGGCGGTTTGGCCGTGAGTCCACCAATCGCGCAGGACCTCGCTTTGCTTCAGTTCCTCGCGCAAGATTGCGAGCGACTGTCGCACCGTGTCGCCATAGTTGGGAGCCGCGGCGTAGACGGTGGTCGAATCCGGGAGGAGCGCCAGAAGATGGCTGTCGGTACGCGGCGCAGGGAGCGTCACGTTCTCGCGCAGCTTGCTTCCCAGTTGCGCGATTTCGGGGAGCAGGCCGGGGTACTTGTTTAGGTCTTGAGACCACGGCGTTGCAGGAGGGTTTGTGGTGGCGGGTTTTGTGTCAGCCAGAGGAGTGCCGCTGGCGGCGGGATTCGCTGTGGTTCCTTGCGCGTAAGAGGGCGGACCGGCGAGAACGCCGATGATCGTGGCGAGTTCGCAAATTATGAAGTAGCGACGCAGTCGTTGAAATACCGGTGCCATTCGCATGAGTTTCGTTCCTCCGCTTAAGCCTGATGACAGAATGTTCTTCACTACGTTTAGCCAAGTTTAACGCAAGAGGCGGATGGCCAGGATTGTTCGTCGCGATCAAGACCTCACTCAGGCACCTCCGGAAGATGTGGCGAATGCACTGATAGTGCGAAGTGATGGGTGAGGCGGATGGGCTACGCTGCGGGTTAGCTTTCCCGGTGAGAGCGGCGTCAAGCCGCCCGCCTGGCTGGCCAGAAGGCGGCTGATACGCGTCAAGCAGTGTGTTTGGCGGGGACTTCGGCCAGGGCGAGGATTTCCACGTTGTTGCCGTTGGGGTCCTGAATGTAGACGGAAGAGGTGCCGTCGCGGTGTTTCTTTGGTTCGCCGAAGACGCTGGGATCGCCAAGTACGGCGAAATGGTCCGGATGTTGCGACGGCAGAACGAATGCGAGGCGGATGTTGGCGAATTCTACCAGCGCCCAGGTGTCGTCTTGATAGGCGACCTGGCACTGAAAATGTTGTTTGTACCAATTCACGGTTTCCGCGACGTTGGCGACGGAAACGGCCACGTGATCCATGGTATCCAAAGTTATTTTTTTCGCCGAACCAGACATTGCGAACCTCCGATAGTTAGCGTGCGAAAACCGCAGCGGATGGTCAGCGCGCTCCAACATTTCTGCAGCGGCCGCTGCAATATTTACGTTCTTCTGATCGGGCTGCCGCTTCTTGCGCCAGGCGAACGGTCGTGCGCAGGAAACGCAAGGTTTCCCCGGCAGCAACAGTTTCCCGTGCGCCCGCCTGGGACAAGAGTACTCGGATGAACCGCCTATGGCTAGAAAGGAGCTGGCGAATTTCATGAGGTTCAAACAGCTGGGCCGAGGGAGACAGAACAGAAACCAACATTCCCGCGGCAATCACCGGAACAGCACCCCGCGGGAAAGTACTGCCCGGCGGTGCATCGGCTGGCGGTAAGATTGAAACATCATGGCCATGGCTACGCGAGAAAATCGATTTACTCGCAGAGAAATGCTGCGCGCACTCGTTGGCAATTACGCAAGTGCGGCGATGGCTGTCCCGCTGTTGGGTGGTGCATTTTTCGCGAGCGGATGCGGCGGCTCCAGTACCGTGTCACCGCCTCCCACGAACACGCTCACCGACGATCAATTGCTGGAGAAAATCGAGGAGGCAAACTTTCAGTATTTCTGGAATCAGGCCAGTACGGTGACCGGACTGGTGAAAGATCGCGCCGTTGCGCTGGGAACGGACTCCAGCACGCTGGCAAGCATCGCGGCGACGGGCTTCGGACTGACGGCGCTGTGCATTGGAGATTCGCGCGGGTATATGGCGACGGCGGAGTTGAAGCAGCGGGTGCTGACGCTGCTGAATTTCTTGCTTAGCGTGGCGCCGCAGGAGAACGGATTTTTTTATCATTACATGGAGATTGATACCGGCGCGCGGGCGGGAACCAGCGAGGTCTCTTCCATCGACACGGCGATTTTGTTGTGCGGAATTTTGATGTGCCGGGCGTGTTTTCAGGATAGCGAGATTACCAGCCTCGCGAATCAGATCTACGCGCGGATCAATTGGTCGTGGATGCTGAACGGCGGAACAACGCTTTCCCAAGGATGGCTGCCCGAGAGCGGGTTTTTGCCGACGCGTTGGGATACTTACAGTGAATTGATGATGCTTTATTTGTTGGCGATTGGCGCGCCGAGCAATGCGATACCGGCGAGCAGTTGGAATGCGTTTTCACGGCCGACGCTGACGTATGACGGATTGACGTACATCACTGGGGACGCGCCGCTCTATATTCACCAGTATTCGCACGCATGGATTGATTTTCGCAACAAGCAGGATGCGTACGCGAACTATTTTCAAAACTCCATTACGGCGACGGAGGCACACAAACTTTTCTGTGTTTCGCTGACCGGACAATTTTCCGATTACAACGACAATTTCTGGGGCATCTCATCGTCGGATTCGGTAAACGGTTATGTGGCCTGGGGCGGACCTCCGGAGATTGGTCCGATTGATGGATCGCTTGTTCCGTCGGCAAGTGCGGGATCGGTGCCGTTTGTGCCGACAGACACGCTCGCGGTGTTGCAAAATCTTTATAACAAATTTGCGGCCACGGCCTGGACGCAATACGGCTTCATCGATTCGTTCAATCCGCTGACGGGCTGGGTGGACGCGGACGTGATCGGCATCGACCTGGGAATCACCATGCTCATGGCGGAAAATTATCGCAGCCAGTTGATCTGGAATACATTCATGACCAATCCGGAAATTACGAATGCGATGACCCAGGTGGGATTTCAGACCACGTAACCCGTTTCACCGTCTCGGGATGCTTCCTAATCACGCTAGTTAGCGCCATTGCTTTCGCCCTCCAGCTTATAAACGTTTACCCGCCAAAGTGAGCTTCGGGTTGTCAGCGTACGTAAACGTTTTGTTCATCCGGCTGTAACATGCCGTGGGCTATAACCCTCCCGTCCTCCGACAAGCAGCAGTTCTTAGGCCGACGTTTGGCGAAGAAATCACGTTAGGACAGGAGTGTCATGGCAACAGCGACTGCACTATCTCCAGCACCCGCAATACCGCCGCCACCCCCCACGGGGAGCGCACCACCGCCACACGGGTTGCACGAGAAAATGTCGAAGGGCCCGGGAGCGATGGGGATGCTGATTTTCGGCGCGGTGTTGATCGCTGGAATCATCTACATCGGGTATAGCTTGTCGCACGATTTGATTGGGGTGAAAAACACCTCGGCACTGCCATACATATTGTTGGGCGTGGCACTGTTTGTGGCGCTGGCATTTGAGTTTGTGAACGGCTTTCACGATACGGCCAACGCGGTGGCCACCGTGATTTACACCCACTCGCTCGATCCACAGATTGCCGTGACGTGGTCGGGATTCTGCAACTTCATTGGGGTGGTCCTTTCTTCCGGCGCGGTGGCTTTCGGCATTGTTTCGCTGTTGCCGGTGGAGTTGATCCTGCAAGTGGGCAACAGCGCGGGCTTTGCGATGGTTTTTGCCCTTCTCGTCGCCGCCATTATCTGGAACCTGGGCACCTGGTGGCTTGGTTTGCCGGCGTCGAGTTCGCACACGTTGATCGGTTCGATTATCGGCGTGGGCATCGCCAACCAATTGATGCAGGCGCGCAGCGGAACCAGCGGCGTGGATTGGGCGCAGGCGGCGAACATTGGAAAGTCGCTGGTGTTGTCCCCCATCGTGGGATTTTTCGTGGCTGGATTGCTGTTGCTGGTAATGAAAGCGATCATTAAGGATCCGCGGCTGTACGAAGCGCCGAAGGGCGACGAACCGCCGCCGTGGTGGATTCGCGGGTTGCTGATCTTGACGTGCACCGGAGTGAGCTTCTTTCACGGGTCGAACGACGGACAAAAAGGCATGGGCTTGATCATGCTCATCCTCATCGGGACGGTACCGACCACGTACGCGCTGAATCATGCCGTCACTGCGCAACAGTCGCAGGACTTCATCGCCGTGTCGCAGCAAACGGCGGCGGCGCTCGACAAATACGTGCAAAGCAGCGCGTCCATCGGGGATCCGCGCGAGGACGTCACGGAATACATTCGCACCAAAGAGTTCAAGCCCGGCACCATGTTGGCGTTGCGCGAGATGATCAACGGCGTCGGCACGGAACTGGCCATCTTCAAGGAGCTGTCGAAAGTTCCCAACGACAAGGTGCGCAACTACCGCAACGATATGTATCTGGTGAGCGAGGCCATTCGGCTGATGCTCAAGTCCGGGACGCCGAAACTGTCGGACGCGGATATCGCCGTGCTGAAGAATTACAAAGTGAATCACATCGATAAGGCTACGCGGTTTATTCCGCTGTGGGTCAAAGTGGCCGTGGCGCTGGCGCTGGGGTTGGGAACTATGGTCGGCTGGAAGCGGATTGTGGTTACCGTGGGCGAAAAGATCGGCAAGAACCATCTGACGTATGCGCAAGGGGCGGCGGCGGAAATCACCGCCATGGTTACGATTGGCGCGGCGGATATGTATGGTCTGCCGGTCAGTACCACCCACGTTTTGTCGTCGGGCGTGGCGGGAACCATGGCCGCGAATCATTCGGGAATACAGATGTCCACGGTTCGCAATTTAGCGCTGGCGTGGGTGCTTACGCTGCCGGCGGCGATGATGCTGTCGGGCTTCTTGTTCTGGACGTTCACAAAGATATTTTAGGCGTCCAGTGGCGATCTATCAGTGGCAAGTTGGGGAGCACGGTTTTTCGTGCTCCCTTTTTTTATGCGAAGCGGGTTAGAAGCGTGAAGTAAGGAAAAGCGAAGCGCCGATAGCGAAGAGGTCTTCCGCGACGGCGACTACGAAATCAGGGACATGCAGGGCTTTGACCAGCCTGGTGCGAACTTGATAACCGGCGAACGCGCCGAGGATGCCGCCGACGGCGCCCAGAATGGCGCCTATAGCGAGTAACTGACTCCCTGCTAGCGCGATCGCCGCGCCGCAGAGGCCGCCCAGTACGAAGCGGGCGCCGAGTCCCAGCGGAGCTGTGCGGCTGGGGGTTTGCGGGAGCTTGTCCGCGATTAATTCTCCGAGCGCCAGTAGAGTGAAGACGATCACCGCCGGCAGCGATGCGAGAAACGCGAGTGGCGTGCCGTGCAACTGGAGCCAGCCCAGATGGGCGGCCCAGGCGACAACGGCCGGGCCCGTGAAGCTGCGGAGACCGCAAACGACACCGATGGCGAAGGCAAGCAATAGAACGAGCAGAGGATTCATGGGCAGACTGTGCACTCACCAGAGGCTCGCTGTCAAGCTAGAGGCCAGACTTAGGGTACGTTGGAAATTGCCCTTGACTTTCGCTTTTTCTTCGCTATAGTGGGCAACGGTAGAGGAAACGGGAAACGGACGCTCTGCTGGCTCCATTGCCATTCTGGCTCTCACGAACTGGCGGGGCGTCCGTTAACACCGTGAAGCAAACTTCTACGAGGAGCGGAGATGGAACTAGTCGGAAGTGTACTCGCCAGCGCACAGAATTCACAGCGGGCACGGAATCAGGCTGGGCCCATCGAAAACGAGGTGCAGTCGGCATACCGTTGCGCTGCAGCCTGGCTCGGTCAGAGACGAATGTGGGCCGCGCGGACGCGGGTGGCGAAAGCTGCGCCGGCTTTGGCGCTGTTCGACGAACTGGCGGCGGTGCAATGCGAGGTGCTGGCGCGGACCGGGATGCGCGTGGGCATTGGGGCGGCGCGGTCGGAAACGGTCGCCAGGACGGCGTCGCGTTTGGAACCAGGCCGGGGCGTGTGTGTCGTAGCTCCGGGGACGGAGCGCAGCTTTCTGGCACCGTTGCCGTTGCAGCGCCTGGCCGCGTTGCCGGATGCCGCGCTGAGGGTGCTGCGGGCTAGCGGGCTGGTTACCATTGGTGAGCTGCAACGGGTGCCTAAGGCGGCCTTGCAGGCGGAGTTCGGTACCGCGGAAGGCTTGCGAATCTGGCGGAGCGCGCGTGGGCTCGATCCATTCAAGGCAAGATCAGGACGTCAGCCTCGACTAACAGGAGTGCTTCCAGATGCGAAGACGCGGTTCCCGGCTGGACCGGCGCGGCGCATCTGGCTAGGTACGTTGCTTGCGGAACTTCGAGCAGTGGCCGGCGGAATTCGGCGCAAGTTGGCCTTTTAGGCATGCGCACCGTGCCACAACCGACAACCGGTGCAGTGCGAAAGTTGCGAGAAGGGCTAAAAGAGCCGCATACTCGCAATCATGACTTGGGAACGCGCATCCTGGGAAAGAAAAGGACGCAGGGGTTCGGCTTGGCTGGTAGCCGCGTACTGCTGCGCATTGCTCGGTCTTGCGCTGACATTGCCCGCCGGCGCGCGCGGGGATGAGATTCGCCTGAAGGATGGCAACAAGTTGTACGGCGTAATCGTCGCCTATGAAGACAACATGTTCAAGATCCGCACGCCCTTTGGATATGTTCTGGTGGAGAAGGACAAGATCGCCGAAATCGTGCCTTCGGGCACCGCCGACTCCTCAGCGGAGGCCAAGGCGAATGCGAAGAAGGACTTGACGGCGGCCACAAAGAGGAGCGCGCCGGCGAAAGCGGTTCACGTTGCGCCCCCGGCCGATGCGCCAACCAGCGCGGCGGAAGGTGATGCCGCTCCGGCTGCGACGGAGGTCAGCGCGAAGACCCCGGATCCGGCCGTGGCCAAACGCGAGAAGACCGCGGCGATCATGGCCAATACATTGGTAAAGCCGGAATTGCCCGCAGCGGGTGCGAAAAAAGTCGTGGCGCCCGCGCTGCGTCTCACGCAGGATGCGGTGGCGCCCGGCGGCGCGGTGGTGAGCTCCACGACGGCTCCTGTTGCGCCGAAAGAACCGGACGCGCTGCCGGAAGAGATTCACGGCAATCTGTACATCAACCGCGCGAACAGCTTCAGCATTTACAAGGCGCCGAGCTGGAATTTGATTGAGGACGCGCGCAAAGCTTTGCCGAATGCGATTATGGCCATGGGCACGTTCAACGAATCCACGCTGCTGGTGGTCGGGAAAGAGAAAAACAAGGAATCGCTGGAGCCCGCGGCCGCAGCGGTCGAGCATCGCGTCCGCGAAGTCTACGACAATTACCGCCAAATCTCCCGCCGCACGACTACCATCGACGGACTCTCCGGCATCGAGTACCGTTTCCGCGGCTTGGCCGACGATCATGACTGGTCCGGCACGCTGGTGGTGCTGACGCGCGGGAGCGATACCTTCACAATTTTGGGGATGACCTACGCGGACACGGACTTGATTCAGATCCAGGAAAACGTGATCGCGCGCTCGATCGCCAGCCTGAAGTTCTCACCAATCAATTAAGGAAGATTGCCATCTGGAAAATTCGCCGCGCCAGAAGCTCGCCTCAATGCGCCGCCACGGCTTCGATGACTTCGTGGCCCTTGCGGTGTTCCCGAATCATGGCAATGAGTGCCTGGGCGGCCCGCGGAAGGCTGCGGTCTCGGCGATAGACGAGACCGAGTTCGCGGAACAGTTCCACGCCCTCGACATTAAGGAGCTTCACTTCTCCGGCCTTGACCTGGTCGCGGGCGAAACTTTCGCTGATCAGCGAGACGCCTACGTCGGCGGCAACGAAGCGCTTGATCATGCCGATGCTGGGCAATTCCATGGTGACTTGAATGCGCGAGCGGTAGGGCCGAAACAATTTGTCCAGAACCTGGCGGGTGTATCCGGTGCGCGGGAAAATCTGCGGCTGCGCGGCCACTTCGTCCAGAGTCACCTTGCCGCGATGCGCCAGCGGATTGTGCGTGCTGACCATGAAGCGCATGCGGTCTTTATAAATGTGATGGACTTTTAAGTTCGGCGATTTCGTGGGCAGGGTCACGATGCCCACGTCCACGCTGCCGTCTTCCACGCGCTGCAGAATTTTGTGGCTGAAATTGCGGTAGATGCTGACGTGCACCAAGGGATACTTGCGCTGAAATTCAGCAAAAATATCGGGTAGCAGGTAGAGACAGGTGGCCTCGTTGGCGCCGAAGACTACGCGGCCCTGCACCACGTCGCCGCGGTCCGCCACGCCCTGCACCGATTCGTCGCGGAGACGCAGGAGTTTTTCGGCGTACTCGAACAGCACTTCTCCAGCGGGGGTCAGCTCGACGGATTTGGCCGAGCGATCGAGCAGCTTGGCGCGATAGGCCTGCTCTAGCTGGCGGATTTGCGCGCTGACCGCCGACTGCGAGCGAAAAACTTTTTGCCCCGCGCGTGAAAAACTCTTGAGTTTTGCAACGTACACAAACGTAGCGAGTTGGTCGAAATCCATGGGCAGTATGCTCGGCGAGAATTATAACGGATTCTACCCGCCGAGTGGGCTGTGAATTGCATTCCTTTCAAATGAGCATCCCTGCGGGGGAGGGTTGCGCTGAATTATGGGAAGACAGTAGCACAGAACTTTCCGGCAGGCCCGCCAGCAGCGGCTGCCAGGTATTTTCGATCGTGCCTTGAAAGTGTATGGGCTGCACGCGCACGAGCGGCAGCCCGTCGAGGCGTACCAACATGCGGCGCGCACAAGGACTGTCCGTCAGATGCACATGCTGCTCGAGCACGCGGCGCAGCCAGCACTCTTCCTCGTCGGTAATTTCCGCCAGATTTACGAAATCGCGGTGCGCCACTTCGTCGGCGCCGGAACGTAACACGTACGCGAGGCCCCCAGTCATGCCGGAGCCGAAATTCATGCCCATGGAGCCGAGCACCAACGCAACACCGCCGGTCATATACTCGCAACCGTGCTGGCCGAGGCCCTCGACCACCGCCAGCGCGCCGCTGTTGCGCACGGCGAAGCGTTCACCGGCGCGTCCGGCAATGTACAGTTGGCCAGAGGTGGCGCCGTAGAGAACAGTGTTTCCCGCGAGAACGTCACCACGGCGCGAAGCCGCCGAGCCGGCGGAAATGCTGATGATTCCACCAGAAAGTCCTTTCCCGACGTAGTCGTTGGCTTCGCCGGTGAGCTTGAGCGTCAGTCCGGCGGCGAGAAAGGCGCCAAAACTTTGTCCTGCCGAGCCGTGAAATTCGCGCCTGATTTCCGTATTAAATTCTCCACCCTTGCTGCGGCGGCGCATCACTTCACCGCTGATGCCCGCCCCGACGCTGCGATCCGAATTGCGGATGGGCTGCGATTCCGGTTCGTGATCGAGAGAACCGCTAAAGTGTCGGGAATCTTCGAGAGCCGCGGCGTGGATGGTCGGGGTCTGCTGCGGGGCAACTCTGCCAAACGCGGAAATGGGCACCACCATCAACGGATCCATGCCGGATCGCGCCGAGAGCCGGTCGTACCAGCCAGTCAGTTCGCTCAGCGAACGTACCCCGAGATTCGCGAGCCGCACACGAATTTCATCGGCCAGTGAACGGAAATAGGCCACCACCATTTCGGGTTTGCCCTTGAAGCGCGCGCGCAACGTTTCGTCCTGCGTGGCGATGCCAACCGGGCAAGTGTTCAAGTGACACTGCCGCGCCATCACGCAACCGATAGCGAGCAGCGACGCGGTGCCAAAACCAAATTCGTCCGCGCCCAAAATCGCTCCGAGAATGATGTCGCGCGAAAATTTGAGGCCCCCGTCCACGCGGAGGGAGAGGCGTGAACGGAGGCCCGCGCGAACCAAAGTGTCATGAGCTTCGCGCAAACCGATTTCCCAAGGCAGACCGGTATTTTTGATCGAGGTCAGCGGCGACGAACCTGTTCCACCGTTATGTCCACTGATGGTGATAACGTCGGCGCCCGCTTTGGCTACGCCCGCAGCAATAATCCCGACGCCTGAACCGGAAACGAGTTTCACGCCGATGCGCGCGCGGGGATTTACTGCGCGCAAATCGTGAATGAGTTGCGCCAAATCCTCGATGCTGTAAATATCGTGATGCGGCGGCGGAGAAATCAGCGGCGTGCCCGGAGTCGCGTGACGAATGCGCGCGATGTACGCGGTAACTTTTTTCGCGGGAAGCTGGCCGCCTTCGCCCGGCTTCGAACCCTGCGCCATTTTGATTTCGAGCTCTTCGGCGTGCACCAGATAATCCGCGGTCACGCCAAAACGCCCGGAAGCTACTTGTTTGATTTTGTTGGCGGCGTGGGGCTCGTTATGGTAAACGTCGGGATCTTCCCCGCCCTCTCCAGTGTTGCTGCGCGCACCGATGGAATTCATGGCCTCGGCAAGCGTGCGATGCGCTTCCGCGCCGAGAGAACCGAGAGACATCGCCTGCGTGCTGAAGCGCCGCAAAATAGAATCGCTCGATTCCACTTCTTCGAGAGCTACCGGCGCGTCGGGCGCGGTTTCCAGCAAGTCGCGCAGAAAAATGGGACCCTGGCTTTCCGCAAGCTCTTCGAAAGCGGAAAATTTTCCAGCTTCCGGCGCCTTCACAAAGGCGTGCAGACGTCGCAGCACTTCCGGCGAATTGGCGTGCAGCTCTGCGCCTTTGCGAAAACGATACAAGCCAGAGTCCGACAGTTCCTCGGAATCTTGTGCGAATGCGGCTTTGTGCATCCGCAGGTAATCGCCCAAGACATCGTCGAGCGATTTCTGGCCGGGAAAATCCGCGGCGTCTTCAAAAAAATCGTTACAGACGTCTTCTTTCAACCCAATAATTTCAAATAAATGACTGTTGCGGTAGCTTGCCAGCGTCGAAACGCCCATTCTCGCCAAAACTTTGCGCAAACCCGCGTTGATTGCCGTACGCACCGCTTCCACAGCGTTTGGTTCGTGCGCTAAAACTTCGGGCGCTTCCGCGAATTGCAGCGCCAGACTTGGCAGCACCGCGCTGGCGCCGCTGGCCACCAGCAAAGCCACATGATGCGTGTCAAAAACCTGCGCCGATTCCACGATCAGCGGAACGTCCCACCAGCCTTGCCGCACCATCGTCTTCCACACCGCGGCGGTCGCCAGCATCGCAGGCAACGCGGCACGCTCCGCGCTAATCGCGCGATCGGAGAGAAGGAGGAGCCCCGGGCGCACACCACTGCTCAGAGGGGTAGTGGAAAGCTGAGCAACTGCGTGACGCGCACCCGGAACTCCCAGGGTGGAAGGAAAAGTCAAATCGATTTGCACCACGGGACCAGACGTAGTGCCAAATTCTTCAAGCAGCGCGGCGAGTTCCGCGGCATTGATAACCGGCCCCGGCAAAACCACGCCATCGCGCAGATGTACATCCAGCGACATGACGTGCGATTCGCGCAGCGGATCGATCGGCGGATTGGTCACCTGCGCAAAACGCTGCTTGCAGTAATCCCACAGCGTGCGCGGCAGCGCGGAGAGAAACGCAGGTGGAGCGTCGTCGCCCATGCTCCAGTCCGCTTCCTTGCCGTGCGTGAGCGCGGAAAAGAGAATCTTGAATTGGTCGTCCGTCCAGCCAGCCGCGGTAGCCACGCGTTTCGGGTTTTCCAATGCTCGCGGCACGGAAACCGCTGTCGACGGGGTGGGAACCGCGGCAGGGATCGCCTTGCGCAATGGCGCGGAAGCCGTCAGCTCCGTGTATTTGGCGGCCAGCCGCTTCAAAATTTCCCTCCAACGCAGAAAAACTCCCTCTTCCGGGTTGGCGAGGATCATCTCGCCTGGACCGAGTTTCTGCCGCTCGGCAATCTGTGATTCTGCAAAATCGATCAAACCAGTTTCCGAACCGGCCACGATCAATCCGTCGTGGGTTACGGTGTAGCGCAGGGGCCGCAGACCGTTGCGGTCCAGCTTCGCTCCGACGTAGCCACCCCCGTAGAAGACCAGGGCCGCAGGCCCGTCCCACGGCTCGCTTTCGCGCGAGCGCGCACGCAAAGCCGCGCGCACGTCCCGCGAAAGATGCGGATCCTTCTCAAACGCCGGCGGCACCAGCGCAAGCATCGCCGCCGCGGGCGTCGCGCCCTCCAGCAACTTCAACTCAAACGCATTGTCAAAACTTGCCGAATCACTGACGCCCTGTTCCAGCGCAGCGAACCATTCATCCACTCCGAGCCGCGCTCGCAACTCCCTCTCTCTGGCGTGCGTCCAACGCCGGTTGGAAAGAATGGTGTTGATTTCGCCGTTGTGCGCGACGTAGCGAAACGGTTGCGCCAGATCCCACGAAGGCTGCGTATTGGTCGAGTACCGTTGATGAAACACCGCGAACGTCGCCGTGAAATTTGCGTCGCGAAGGTCTTCGTAAAACTGGGGAAACTGCCAGGGCGTGAGCAAACCTTTATAAACTACGCTTTTCGACGACAGCGAACAGATATAACAGCGTGGCGGCAGAACCGATTCCGCGCGTTTGCGCAGCAGCGCCAGCTGCCGCTCAAAATCCGCCGCCGGCTTCTCGGCCTCCACATAAAATTGCCAAATCTCCGGCATGCTTTCGCGCGCGCGCGCGCCGAGGGATCTGGGATCGACCGGAACACGCCGCCAGCCGAGCACTTCCAGCTCTTGCGCTTCGGCAGCCGCGTGAATTGCCGAGCGCGCCTGGAGCGCGAAAGGGGCGGCAAGAAATGCGAAGCCCAATCCAAATGTTTCGGGCAACTCAAGCCCTTGTTCTTTAGCGCGCGCGCGAAAAAATGCCTGCGGCAGCGAAGTGAGCAGGCCTGCTCCATCGCCGCTGGCGCCGTCGGCGTCCACACCACCACGGTGCGTCAGGCGCTCAAGCGCGGTCAGCGCGTAGTCCACGATGTCGTGCGCCGGAGCAGCGCCCAGACGCGCCACGAACCCCGTCCCGCACGCATCGTGATCCGGGTGACCCCAGTTCGGATGGCGAGCCATACTCCGTTATAGGGGCACGAACGTCTCCAAGTACAACGCAGAATTTCAATGTGCCGAATTGGTTTTCTGATAAGGCTTGGGTGGCGGGAAAAGGCTCAAAACTTGGTTACTTCGGTGAAATTGAAATCGCGAACCTTCATGGCCGGAACGACCATTTCAAAGGCTTCTTCACCGCTGGCGCGAACCGCGGGGCCCAGCATCTCGACATTGCGCAACGCTTCGAGCAGCGACTGATTGAAACGAAAATTGCGTACCGCGGAGGTGATCTTCCCCTTTTCCACCAGAAATAACCCGTCGCGCGTCATCCCGGTCATGATCTTCTCGTAAGGCTCGACTTCGCGGATGTACCAGATGCGCGTCACCAGCAGACCGCGATCCGTCGAAGCGATCATTTGTTCGAGCGACGAATCCCCGCCGGACAAAACCAGGTTCATGGGCGCTTCACCATACTCGTTCGGCAACATGAAACCGTGACCGGTCGGAGTTTTGCGCGCGATTTTCGCCGCTTTGCGGGAATACACGAGATTTTTCGGCACGCCGCGATCCACCAGCGGCACGCGTTGCCGCGGGATGCCTTCGCCATCAAACGGCGCGCCAAGTTGCAGCGGATGATACGCGTCGTCGACGATGGTGATATTTTTGTCAAAGAGTGGCTTCCCTATACGCCCGTTCAGGCACGAACGCTTGTCGGCCACCGCGGTGGCGGCAAAATCGTAAAAAAGAAAGCCTACTAAATCGAGGGCTGCGGATGGTTCGAGAATCACGGTGTATTTCCCCGGGGGCAGTTCCTTGGCATCGACCGCCAGATGGGCCTTTTCGCTGGCGCGCGCGGCAAGTTGCCGTGAATCGAAATCCCGAACGTCCCCGGCGTTGGCCTTGGCCCAACTCGCCGCGGGGGCTTCCTGCATGGTGATGGAAAATTCCGCGTGGGTCTCGCGATATGTCGCCAGCAGTCCGCGCGAATTGCCCATCGCCGATTGCGATTGCCCGGTGGCAAAAATTCCCGCGGCGACTTGGCCGTGTTTTATCGCGAGATCGCATGCGCTGCGCACGGCTCGGGCGCGATCTTCGGGAGTGACCGCGGCGGTTTGTTTTATAAAACGCCGCACCGAGCGATAGCGCTGCTTGCCCGGAAGCGCCAGAAGTTGCTCATCCTTCGGCTGGCTGGCGGCCAGCGACAAAGAAGAATCGATGGCGGCGCGCAGGGAATTTTCATCGATGCGATTGGTGGTTACGCGCGCGGTGCGCCCTTCGGCGACCGTTCTGACGGAAACGGTTATGCCATGCTCCGAAACATTTTGATGAATGGCGTTGTTGGCAAAACGGGTGAGGTCGTCGAGAACTTCTTCGACATGGACTTCTGCTTCTTCCGCGCCCGCCGATTTCGCAAGTCGCAAAACATCGTTAATGATTCCATGCAAACGACGCTCGCCGGATAACGCCGCTTGCGGTGATCGCGCGCGCACCGCGACAGCGCCGCCGGATTTTCGCGCTGTGCTCATTGCCCGGAAAATGCCCCGCCAATCTGAATGTTGCGGAAACGCGCGGGCGATGCGCCATGGCCGGTGCCCATGGTCTGCATCGGCTGCCCCTTGCCGCAGTTCGGCGTGCCCCACAACGCCCATTCTTTCGCCGAACAAATCGCGTCGCAGGAGTTCCAGAACTCCGTGGTGATGCCGCCATAACTCGGATTTTTCAGCATGCGTACTTTTTTGCCGCCCTTGATTTCCCAGCCAATCTCGGTGGAAAACTGAAATTGGTAACGCCGGTCATCGATGGACCAGGACTTGTTGGTTTCCATGAAAATGCCGTCGTCGGTGTCCGCGATGAGATGCTCGTAATCCCATGGGCCGGGCAGCAAACTCACATTGGTCATGCGAATGATCGGAAGACGATTCCAGCTTTCCGTGCGCATCGTTCCGGAGGAGCGTTGCAAGCCGATCCGTTTCGCGGTCTCGCGATTTGAGAGATAACCGCGAAATTGGCCGTCCTTGATGATGTCGGTGCACTGCGCGGGCACGCCTTCGTCATCGTAGGCGAAACTGCCGAGCCCCGGACCGTGCTCAATGCGCGCATCGGCCACCACATTCACGATGTCCGAGCCGTAGCGCAAATGATCCAACTTTTCCAGCGTCAGAAAACTTGTTCCGGCGAAATTGGCTTCCTCGCCCAAGACGCGGTCGAGTTCGATGGGATGGCCAACCGATTCGTGAATCTGCAAGCCGAGCTGGCTCCCGCCAAGAATCAACGTGCCGGTCTTCTGCGGACACTGCGCCGCGGAATGCAGCGTCGCCGCTTCTTCCGCAATCGCTGGCGCGTGCTGCAATAAATTGAGCGATTCGATCAGTTCGTATCCGGCAAGCGCATGCTGCCCGCCAAAACTGTTCGGGTACGAACGCTTCTGAATCTCGTCGCCCTGAAAGGCGGTCGCCACTATTCCGCATCCGGAAATCACTTTGCGCTGATGAATCCGCGAACCGATGCTGGAGGCGAACCAGGAATCGATCTTGCGAAACTGCATGTCCGTTTCGGTAAGCGTCACGCCCTTAATGCGCCGCATTTCCGCATCGGCGGCGAGCAGCAGCGCCAGTTGCGACTCCAGCGGAATTTCAAAGGGATCCTTGAGGAAGGGACTCTGCCAACTATCCACAAAAGCTTTTTCGGCAACCATCGTCACGTCATGCCGCTTTGCCAGCGCCGAAGCCTTGCCAATCGAAACCGCATGTGCCGCGCAGACCGCCACGCCCTCGCGCGTCAGCCGATCGGTGGAAGCAAATCCCCACGCGCCATTCACCAGCACGCGGATCCCCAGCCCAATCGATTCCGACTGCGCCAGCGTGCCGACCTGCCCATTTTTCGTGGTCAAATCGCGCTGCCGCAAATGCATCACGCGCGCGTCCGCATACTTTGCGCCGCGCAAGCGCGCGATTTCTAGAGAATGAACTGCGAGGTCCCACATGTCGGAATCATCACCAATTTGGACGCAATGCAAAAAACAGGGCACGATAATATCGTGCCCCTGCGAAACCCGTCGCGACCCGTCACGCAGCTGAACGCGTTACGTGCCTTCTTGCCACGACGCCAGGTAGTGAACTTGTTCCGGCGTGAGTGTATCCAGCTTGTGGCCCATGCATTCGAGCTTCAAGCGCGCAATTTCCTTGTCCAGATCTTCCGGCACGACATAAACCTGCGGCTTCAACTTCTTGTAATTTGCGCGCAGGTACTCCGCCGAAAGGGCCTGGTTCGCAAAACTCATGTCCATTACCGAAGCGGGATGGCCCTCCGCCGTGGCCAAATTCACGAGCCGGCCTTCGCCCAGGAGATACACTTTGCGATTCCCGGACAAAATATATTCATCCACCAGCGGCCGTACTTCGCGCTTTCCGCTCGACAATTTTTCAAGCGCAGGAATGTCAATCTCCACGTTGAAGTGCCCGGAGTTGCAAACGATCGCTCCAGTCTTCATTTTTTCGAAATGCTCGCCGCGAATCACGCTCTTGTTGCCCGTCACGGTGATGTAAATGTCGCCTTCCTTCACCGCTTGTTCCATCGGCATAACGCGGAAGCCGTCCATCACCGCCTCGATGCCCTTCACCGGATCAATTTCCGTGACGATCACGTCGGCTCCCAAGCCTTTGGCCCGCATCGCCACACCGCGTCCGCACCAGCCATATCCCGCAATCACCACCTTTAATCCCGCGATCAAAACATTCGTCGCGCGAATCACACCGTCAATCGTCGATTGCCCGGTGCCGTAGCGATTGTCAAAAAAATGCTTGGTCATCGCATCGTTCACCGCGATGATCGGATATTTCAGCGTTCCATCCTTCGCCATCGCGCGCAATCGAATCACGCCAGTGGTGGTCTCTTCCGTGCCCGCGATCACCTCGCTGACTAAATCCGTGCGCTTGGTGAGCAGCATCGTAACCAAATCCGCGCCGTCATCCATCGTGAATTGCGGCTTGTGATCCAGCGCCGCCCGCAAATGCGTGTAGTACGTCTCGTTGTCCTCGCCCTTAATGGCGTAGGTCGGAATGTTGTAATCGCGATTCAGCGAAGCCGCCACTTCATCCTGCGTGGACAGCGGATTCGACGCGCACAGCACGGCATCCGCTCCGCCATCGCGTAGCGCGATCATCAAATTCGCCGTTTCGCTGGTCACGTGCAAACAAGCCGAAACGCGCAGCCCCTTCAGCGGCTGCTCTTTCACAAATCGCTTGCGAATCGATTCGAGCACCGGCATCTGTTGCGCGGCCCACTCAATCTTGCGCTTGCCGGCATCGGCTAGTCCCAAATCTTTCACGTCACCTTTTTTCAGTTCTGCAGTCGGCATCGGTTCAAGCTCCTCGGTAAAATAGAAATATTTCCAAGCTGCTAATGCACTTCGCGCAAAGAAAATCTAGCCCCGCATCTCCGGATCACACACTGACGCAACATCATCGGCGGCGATAGGGCGCCGCCGCAAAAAAATTACCGCCGCGCACCAACTTCCGCCGCAGTATTCTGCGCCGGCGCGCCAAGCCCCGCCGCCTTGCGCAACGCCTCTGCGCGATCCGTGCGTTCCCAGGTAAATCCCGGCCCCGTCCGCCCAAAATGCCCGTAAGCGGCGGTCGGCTTATAGATAGGTCGCCGCAAGTCCAGCGCCTCAATAATTCCCTTCGGCGTCAACAAAAAGAACTCCCGCACCAGCGACGTAATCTTCTCCTCGTCCACGGTGGCCGTACCAAACGTGTCCACCATCACCGACACCGGCTCCGCCACCCCAATTGCATAAGCCAGCTGCACCTCAGCCTTAGCCGCCAAACCAGCCGCCACCACGTTCTTCGCGATATACCTCGCCATGTAGCAAGCCGAGCGGTCCACCTTCGACGGATCCTTCCCAGAAAACGCTCCGCCGCCGTGCCGCGAATACCCGCCATACGTATCCACAATAATCTTCCGGCCGGTTAGGCCCGCATCACCCATCGGTCCGCCAATCACAAACCGCCCCGTGGGATTAATGTGGTACTTGGTCTTCGCGTCCAGCATCTTCGCCGGGACAATCGGCTTGATCACCTGCTCCATAACCGCCTCGCGCAAATCCGCGTTCGAAACCTTCTCGCTGTGCTGCGTCGAGATAACCACGGTATCCACACGAACCGGCCGGCCATCCTTATATTCAATGCTGACTTGGGATTTTCCATCGGGACGGAGAAAATCAACGGCGTTGTTCTTGCGGATTTCGGAGAGGCGCTGCGTCAAACGATGGGCCAACTGGATGGGCATGGGCATCAACTCTTCCGTCTCGTTGCAGGCAAACCCAAACATCAACCCCTGGTCTCCCGCCCCGCCCGTGTCCACACCCATGGCAATATCCGGAGACTGCCTCTTAACGGAGCACAAAACCGCGCAGGTGTACCCGTCATATCCATAAGTCGCGTCATCGTAGCCGACCCCGCGAATCGTCTCGCGCACCAACTCATCATAATCCACGTGCGCCGAGGTGGTAATCTCCCCAGCCACCACCGCCAAGCCAGTCGTTACCAAAGTTTCGCAAGCCACGCGGCCCTTGGGATCCTGCTTCATCACCTCATCGAGCACCGCATCCGATATCTGGTCCGCAATCTTATCCGGGTGACCTTCCGTCACCGACTCCGATGTAAACAGAAAGTTCCGTAGTGTTTCGCCCAAGTCGAACGCTCCTCTGGGGTTGCGCGCGTATCCTGCTGAAAACCCACGCGGCATGCCCGTACACAGTTCGTTTTTTATCAAACACGCCTAGCGCCAGCCCGAACAACCTCGCCAACCACCAAGCATTTAGCCTTTCAAGCCTACCATCCAGCCTCGCCCAGAATCAACGCATTGAACCGAACGGGTTAAACGACCATCCCAGCGGTGCTTTTCGAGCGTCGAACGGGAACGCCTCCAGCCGCCATACTCCGGCGGAACCCGGTCACTGCGGGAACCCCACGCTCACTTCCCCAAATGCTTGTCCAAAAATCCTGCCATAAGCTGATCGGCTTCTTTCGATTCCGGTAACGCGGGATTGTTCCAGAACGCATGCGGCAGCGCCTCGAACACCACCAACTGCGCATCCACCCCTGCCCGCAGATACGCCCGATGCAGGATCGTCGTCCCGCTCAACAGCAGATCGCGCCCACTGGTAATAAACAGTGTCGGCGGAAATCCCGTCAAATCCGCATACACCGGCGAGAGCACCGCGTCTTTGGCATCGGTCGCACCCGTGTAATATGCCAGACCGCGCACGTCCGGGTTCGGCGGCTCCAGGTGCCCAGAGAACCCGTTCAAGCCATACAACGCGATCGAATCTCCCACATGGCTGAAGTCGCCCAAGCCGGAAAAAATTCCCGTTGCCCCCGGCAGCGGCAGCCCCAACTGTTTCAGCTTCACCGTCACCTCGGCCGTCAAAATCGCTCCCGCCGACGTTCCATAAATCCCGATATGCCCCGGCTTGTAAGTCTTCAGCAGCTCCTTATAGACCGCCACCGCGTCTTCCAGCCCCGCCGGAAAGGGATGCTCGGGCGCCAAACGATAAAGCACCGCAATCACCTTAATCCCCGTCAAATTCGCAATGGGCACCGACTCCGTCAGCGACCCCGAATCCGAGTTAAATCCGCCGCCATGTAAATTGATCAGCACCCGGTCGCGCTTCTCCGGCGCGATGCTGAGCGGCGTCACCAACCGCACCGGCACGCCCGCGATCGTGTCCGCCGCCACATTCACCGGATAGAGTCTCTTCGACGCCTCGCCCGCCCCAGCCTGCCACTTGTCCGTCCCGATCCGGCTCTGCTCCAGGGTCTGCACCACCGCCGCATCCGACACCACGCGCGCCAAATCCTTCTGCGCCTCCGGACTAATCGTCCCCGGCACCGGCACTACCCGCGTAACGTACGCCGTCCCGTCCGCCCCAATCCTGCTCGTATCCGTCATCGGCGCACCGCCGCTCGCCGCGTTCTGCGCCATTCCACGCCCCGCCATCGCCATCGCGAGCGCCGCAACACCAAACACCAACCACCTTCTGAGTCGACCCATGCGCACTCCTCCCTCTTACATCCCGTCAGAGCATAAAATACAGCGTTCCCTGTACCCACGCCAAATAATTTCCCGATGCGCAACGCAAAACCTCGCAGCATACAAATTTCATCCAAAAAAATGCGTAATCAAGCGTCCGCAGCTTTAACCTGCCGCGCACTTGCAACGTCCAATGACAGGAGCAACTTCATCACATGCAACGCCGCCCAGAAATCGACGCCGCCCGCGGCCTAATGCTGGTCTGGATGACCCTCACGCATCTCCCTACCATCCTAACTCCCTACGTCAACCAACCCTTCGGCTACATCTCCGCCTCCGAAGGATTCATTTTCCTCTCCGCGCTCTTCACCGGCTGCATCTACGTCCGCCTGATGAAACGCAGCGGCCCGCAAGCCATGACCAGCAAGCTCCTCCAACGCACCCTTCGCCTCTACGAGTACCACCTCGGCCTGCTTTTCATTGCCTTCGCGGTAGCCGCCCACTACGCCCTCAACGGCCACCACCAAAATCTCTACTATCTCCTCGACTTCTATTTCTCCGCCGGCAAAGCTCGCGCCATCCGCGACGCCGTGCTCCTCGTCTACCGCCCTCCGCTCCTCGACATCATCCCGCTCTACCTAATTTTCCTGCTCCTTTCCCCGATAGCTCTGCGCCTCGCCAACAAAATCGGCTGGCGACCAATCCTCGCCACCAGTTTCACCGTCTGGCTCCTGGCCCAGTTCGGCCTTCGCCAAGATCTCTACGGCTTCGCCACCCACCACCTTCACCTCACCATCCCTCTAAGCGAAATGGGCGCCTTCAACCTCTGGGCCTGGCAACTAATATGGATCATCGGAATGTGGGCCGGCGCCAAATGGGCCGGAAACGATCTGCTGATCGAAGAATGGGCGCAGCGAACGTGGATCCCCGCCGCATGTATCACGGCAATTTTCCTCGTCATCCGTTATGCAGAAATCCTCGGTGCGGTAAATCTGCCCCCCGGAACTCCAGGCTTCAACTGGAACCTGGTCTTCGACAAATGGCACTTGGGCCTCTTCCGCCTAATCGACTTCGCCGCCATCACCACCGTCCTGGTCCGCTTCCAATCCGCCGTAAAGCCGCTGGCCTTCCGACCGTTAGTCCTACTGGGCCAGTCCTCTCTACAAGTCTTCGTCACCCACTTCGTCTTCTGCTTCCTCGGTCTGGGCCTGATGGGCAGCGACCCTCGCCTCTACGGCTGGCGCCAATTCGCCCTCCTTGCCGTGACCTTCGCCGCGCTACTTGCCGTAGCCAAACTCTGCGCCAAGCCCGGCGACGGAGCTACCACTAATCTGCCAACCCCCGCTCCACTCATTCCAGCCGTTCAAACCGTCCCGACGCTTCCGTCAGTTTCAACTCTGCCAGCCATGTCGGGCTCCTCATGCGCAATCAACGCCGCCACCAGCCAAACTCCCGAAGCCTCCTGACCACTTTCGGCGTTAGTTCCGCCTTTTGTCGGAAGCTTTCCTTTTAGTTTTCCCTTGTCGTTCGCGATGTAGCATCCCAGATGGCTCCCGCGTGATATATTCTCGCAAAAGGTAAACTCACCATGCGACGACTTATCACTGTTCTAGCGCTACTGTGCGCCTACGGAAGCGCGAATCACGCGCAAACCGCCCCAGCCCCGCCTGCCCAAGCCGCACCGCCGCCTGCACCAGCAAAATTCCCCGCCGCGAAAAACGATTACAGCAATGGCGACAGCTGGCTCTGCCGCCCCGGCCTCTCCCCGGAAAAAGACGCCTGCGCCGTGGATCTCTCCACCACCGTAATCTCCGCCGACGGCCAGCGAACCCCCGAGCCCTGGGCCGCGGATCCCAGTGCGCCCATCGACTGCTTCTACGTCTACCCCACCGTCTCCACCGAACCCGCCGGCAACGCCGACATGACTCCCGGCCCAGAAGAAAAAGCCGTAATTCGAGCGCAATTCGCCCGCTTCGTCTCCAAATGCCGGCCATACGCTCCGCTCTACCGCCAAGCCACGCTGGCCGCCATCCGCGCCATCGCCATCGGCCAACCCCTCCCCGTCGACCGCCTCATGGTCTACAACGACATCCTCGACGCATGGAACTACTACCTCGCGCACGATAACCACGGCCGCGGCGTGGTCCTGATCGGCCACTCCCAAGGCGCCGGCGTCCTAACCCTGCTAATCAAAAATGAAATCGATGGCAAGCCGGTGCAAGCGCAAATTGTCTCCGCGCTGCTCCTCGGAACCAATCTAGCCGTGCCCAAAGGTAAAGACGTCGGCGGCGCGTTCCGGCATATCCCGCTCTGCCACGCCGCCAGTCAAACCGGCTGTGTAATCAGCTACGTCTCCTTCCGCGCCACCCAACCTCCGGCCCCCAACGGCCGCTTCGGCCGCGTCCCTGGCGAAGACATGCAAGCCGCGTGCACCAATCCAGCAGCGCTAGCCGGGGGAAGCGGCGAACTCCACGCCTACCTCGGCGCCAAAGGCGGCGGCTTCGTAGGCGACGCCGAAGCCACCCCCGGCCCCTGGCTAAAATCCGGCCCGCCCATCGCCACTCCCTTCGTGAGCGTCCCCGGCCTGCTCACCGCCGAATGCGTCAACAACGAAAACGGCTCCTACCTGGCCATCACCGTCCACGGCGATCCCGCCGGCCCTCGCGCCAGCAACATCACCGGCGACGTGGTGGTAAACGGTCAGGTTCTAGCGGAGTGGGGACTTCATCTGATTGACGTCAACGAAGCCATGGGCAACTTGCTCGATATCGTCGGCCAACAATCCAAAGCCTTCGCGGCGTCAGCGCCAAAAAAATAAATTCTGCAGCCTCGAACCGAACCCTGTTTTTTTCTGATTTTTCGGTAGGTAGGCACGCAGCGTAAGTCGCAGCGCACCGGGCGCCTTCAGAACTCTAGAAATGCAAATGGTTGGCCATCAACGCAGGCCCTCGATCACATATTCCGACGAAATCTTGCGAAGGTAGCGATACGCGTAATTCTTCCCATCACGGGATGTAATCGCCAAGGGCCGGCCGGTCACCGAGGAAACTTCCGAAAGTGCAACCGAGTGCAGCAACGTTCGTTTCGTCCCGGCAAGCTCCACGCGCCAAATCTCGGCAGCGCCCTCGGAACTATTTCGCCTGACCAGTACCGCCGAATCATCCGGAGTGAAGTCAAACGGATGATCGCCTTTTTGCAGTTGCGGAAGCGCCCGCGGCCGGCCTCCGTCGAGGGGAAACAATTGAAATTCCGTGGAATTGCCGTTCGTCGTCAGAAGCTGTTTGCTATCGGAGGTCGCAGCCACACCCCGCATTCCCTCGGGCGTCAGCGGAGACTCGTTGCCTTGCAGGTCAATCAAGTAGGTGCGCTCCGGGTGCCCGGGTTCATTGCCTACCGAGAAGATCCGTCCATCGCGAAACCAGCGCGCGTCGAGATGTTCCACTTTTGAATGCGTGAGTTGTCGCGGCTCGCCCGCTCCTGTAGGCAGCAGCAGAAGCTGGTCGGGAGCAGCCGCCAGACGGCTAAGCGCCCACTTGCCATCCGCCGATATATCCATCGGATCGCCATCGCCGAGCCGCACCGCCGGTGACCCATCCATGTTGCGCAGAAAGGTGCCATACAGCGCACCGCTGTGTTGGTCGCCGAATAAAAGCTGCTGCCCGTCCAACGAAAATCTCATGGTGGACGTCCAGTCCATCCATGAAAAATCGCGGTCGCGCGCATTCCCCGGACTCGACACCATCAGAATGATCCGGCTATTCACATCCGCCACCAGCACGCGCCCGTCAGGCAGTGAATCCTGAATGTCGATGTCACCCGGCGCGGAAAGCAAAGAACGCACATGTCCCGCCGAAGAAGTTGCAAACAGCGAACGATACACGCCGTCAGCAACCGCACTGAACCAAATCTCATCGCCCTTAGGCGACCACGCCAGTCCCTGCGTGGACGCATACGTGCCGCTCAACTGTTTGCGATGCCCTTCCAAATCTACGACGGCCACAAACCCCTGATCGTCGCCAAAAACAGGATGCTCCAGAAAGGCGATCGTCTTTCCATCGCGCGAAAAACGCGGATCGCTAACCCATCCGGCAGTTTCGAACAGCACTTTCCCAACGGGATATTCCAGCCGATAGACGTGGCGATCCGGCACGAACCGCACCACCGCGAAATCCTTGCCATCCGGCGCCCAATCCGCATATTGCACAGAATCCAGCACCGCCCGCGGCGCACCTCCGCCCACCGGAAGCCGCGCCAGCGTGCCGGTGCGAACATACCCTGCCCCAAGCGATTGCTCGTTTTGGATCACCAGCAGCTCTCCGGTGGCCGAGACGGAAGCCAGCGCATCGGCGACCACGCCCAGCGACCGCATCCCCTGGCTATCGAGCCGCGCCGTATACAGCGACATCGCCGTATCCGAGCCCCAGCGCGAAGCGCACACAATACTTTGACCATCCGACAAGAATCGCGCCGAATCCACGGACCCTTGCTGAAACGTAAGCTGCAGAAATCTCGGTGGTTCGCGATGCATCCCCGCCCGCGCCAGAAACCACGTCGCCGCCAACAAAAGCAGCAGGCCGGCCGCGCCAATCGCCGGAATCATCCATTTCCGCCCGCCATTCGCCGGGCCCGTTTCCGCCAGCGCAGGAACCGCCGCCGAGGTCCGTATCCCGCTCAGCTCACTAAGTTGAAACGCAATGTCCCCCGCAGACTGAAATCGTTGCTGCGGCGTCTTCTCCATGCAGTGATGCACAATGCGCCCGAGCGCCGGCGAAATCTCTCCGTTCGTAGCGGTAAGTTCCGGCGGCTCGTGATTGAGAATCGCACTCATCACATCCGCCCCGCTCTCGCCATGGAATGCCCGCCGCCCGGCGAGCATCTCGTACAGCACCACGCCAAAACTGAAAATATCGCTGCGCGCATCGGCTGGCTTCCCGCGCACCTGCTCCGGCGACATATACCCGATCGTGCCGAGCACCAGACCTGCCTGCGTGCCGGACGGCATCGTGTCGTCACTGTGCGCCGAGCTAGTCTCCGTAAGCTTCGCCAGCCCGAAGTCCAGGATCTTTACGCGCCCATCGTCCGTAACAAAAACGTTGTCCGGCTTAAGATCGCGATGCACAATCCCGCGCTCATGCGCCGCCGCCAAACCGTGCGCGATTTGAATGGCATATTCCGTAGCCTTGCGTTCGCGCAAAGCCCCCGCCGCCAATCGCTCGCGCAAGCTAGCGCCTTCAAGCAACTCCGACACAATGTAAGGAGAACCAGCCAGCACGGCAGCAGCGCCGCCATCGTCCGCACTCGATGCCGCAGGCGCCGCGCCCACATCAAACACCGTAAGTAAATTCGGATGATTCAGCGCCGCAACCGCCCGCGCTTCCTGCTCAAACCTCCGCAACCGGTCCTGATCCTGCGCCAGCGCGTTCGGCAGGATCTTAATAGCCACATCCCGCTGCAGCCGCGTATCACGCGCGCGATACACCTCGCCCATCCCGCCAGCGCCAATCAGCGACAGGATTTCATAAGGGCCAAGCTTCGTTCCAGAGAGTAAGGCCATGGGTGGGCGGCATTATAAACCACAGTTCGCCACTGCATAAAATTAAACCACGACCCATACACCAGCCACGCTGGCAAGCGGGTGGCCCGCAGGACAAATTCCGAAATGGCTTTGGGTGCCCCTCGATAAGAGAGAAGGCGTTGCAATATCAGCCGGGCCACAAACGTCGCGGCTTTGCTTCGCTGGCATTTACGCATGGGCTCGCTCGCCGCTTCCCCATTTCAAGGGCCTTGCAGGCCGGTGCCAACATTCCCGCTTCACCGTTCGGGAACAAACACCCGGCCGCCGTCCACGCAGGCCACGTGAGTTCCGCCGCGATAGACTTCGTTTAAAGCCAGTTTATATTCATATATAATTTTGTCAGTCGGGACCTTAGGTACGCGCTGAATGTCATTCTGCTTGAGCGCTAGATCTGTAAACACAATCAGGCCACTGTTGCCTTTATCGTCTGCTTGATACACGTTTAACCACACATCCGTTTTTGCCACCAAGACGCAGCCCGCAGGGCTCGGCGAACGCGAAGCCGGATTCGGCGTTGGTTGTTTCCCGTACAGAAAAGCGAACATCAGCAGGATCACTCCCGAAATTTTCATTTGTCCGTTCCCCCCTCAAGGATATTACATCTCGGTTCCTGACGGCGGATGGCGCGCTGGCCTTTGTTGAAATTTATTTTGCGGAGGGTAACCCATCCTTCGCGGTTTTTGCCTCACGCCACGTGCTAAATGCAACGAACGCATTACCGCGGCTGGTTGTACCGCTGCGCTTGCCGCCAGGAATCCATCCATGACGCCGAAGGTTCCCCGCCACGTACGCGCGCGCCAGCAATTTCCCTCAGGTGGCCGCCACGGTCTCCCGGGTGTCAGGCAGATTCCATCTCGGTACCCTTTCCGTTAATTGTTGACAATATAACTTTCGCTCGATATAATGCGTCATGTTAGCTCCACGCCCCGTCCGAAACGCTCCGCGCTCACTCCGCTCTGCGACTGAAGATTTCCTTCCCATTTCTCTGGCGATCTGCGCTTCCCGCACGTACCTAAGCCTTTTAGAATCCGCACTTCCGCGATTTCCAAAACATCATCTTACAAGTCCAATAGAATCAATACGTTTTTCCAAGATTTCGCAATCTCGCAACCATCGCGTACCTCTAAACCCAGCATCTACAATACTTACAGACACCGCCCCCCGTAAACCTATTAGAATGAGCACTTACACAGAACAGCCGGGGGTCCCCCTCCCAGGTCATCGCCTAACCATAATATATTCAATAGTTTACGTAATTAATATCGGTGGGGTTCGCAACACTTGCAACCTCATATTTCCCTATTCCCGGTCCGCATCGTCCAGATCGATTTCGAGCTTCCCCTTCGTGCGCTTCGCCATCAGGTACGACCGAATGAAGGGATCCAAATCGCCATCCAGCACGCGATCCACATCGCCGACCTCGAACTTTGTGCGATGGTCCTTGATCAAACGGTACGGCTGCATCACGTACGACCGAATCTGGCTGCCAAAAGAAATCTCCAGCTTGCTCTCATCCAGTTTATCGGTGTGCGCCTGGCGCTTTCTGATCTCTTCGTCGTACAAACGCGAACGAAGCATCTTCATCGCCATCTCGCGGTTCTTGCCCTGGCTGCGTTGCGCCTGGCAACCCACCACAATATTTGTCGGCAAGTGCGTGATGCGCACCGCGGTTTCCACTTTGTTTACGTTCTGCCCGCCCTTACCCCCGGCGCGAAAGGTGTCGACGCGCAAATCTTCCGGACGAATATTGATTTCGATGCGGTCGTCGATTTCCGGAATCACGAACACCGACGCAAACGAGGTGTGCCGCCGCGCCGCCTGGTCAAACGGCGAAATGCGCACCAGCCGGTGCACGCCGGTTTCTCCCGTGAGCAATCCATACGCATTTTCGCCGGCGAATTGGATCGTCGCGTTTTTGATTCCGGCTTCTTCACCGGGCGTCTCGTCCAGAACTTCCGCCTTCATGCCCTTGCGCTCCGCCCAGCGCAAATACATGCGCAGCAAAATCGACGCCCAGTCCTGCGACTCCGTTCCACCCGCGCCCGGCTTGATGGTCATGATGGCGTTGAGGTGGTCGGTCTCGCCGGAGAGCAGTGTCTTGGTTTCGAGCTCGCCGATGTACGTTTCCGCGGAATCGATCTCGCGAGACAAATCCTTCAGCAATTCGTTGCGCTGCTCGGCGTTGGTCTCTTCCTTCGCCAAGTTGATATACGTGTCGATGTCTTCGGAAAAAGAGGTTAGCTTTTCGTCCGCGGCAATCTGCTCTTCCGCGCGCTTGCGGTCGCGCAAGACGGCTTGCGCTTCGTCCTGGTTGCTCCAAAAATTCGGGTCCGCGGCGCGCGCCTCCAAACCCTTCAGGCGTTCGCGATATTGTGGCGCGTCAAAGATAACTCCGGACCAGCGCGATGCGGGGTTTCAGTCCTTCGTGGCGATACTGCAAATCTTCCAGAATCATTTTATAGACACTCGCAAGTTAATTTTGTTTGACGGAATAACTTTTGTGCAGCATGAAATGGCAAGCTAAGACGAAAGAAGCGCGCTTCAAGCCGTAGCCATCGGCGGCTCCAAAACCACGACCGGAGGTTCCACCACGGGTATGGCGATATTCTCTCCCGCGCCGTCTCTGGTCATCAAAGTCCAAAGGAAAAGCATAACGGAAACCAGCACGCACAGCCAAGCGAACCAATCGCCAAAGCGGGTGTACACCGTTTTCTCGGTGCGAAAATCATATGGCAAATTCGCCGCCGCGCGTATGTCGGGGGGCAACGGCCGGTATATTCGCCCGTACGGATCAATCGACGCCGTATATCCATTATTGGTGGAACGAATGATCCAGCGCCGATTTTCCGCCGCGCGTACGCGCGCCATGCGCAAGTGCTGCTCCGCCGCCGCCGAGTGTCCGAACCAGCCATCGTTGGAAATGTTGACGAACAACTGAGCGCCATCGTTTGCAAATGTGCGAATTTCGCCGGGAAAAATCGCTTCATAACAGATGAAGGTGCTAAAAGAAAATCCGCCAGGAAGCGAACCAATGGTATATCGCGAACCCTTCGCAAATCCGCCCACTTCGCTGGACACGTTGGCGACCACCTGATGAATCAGCGGAAAAGGTTCGTACTCCCCAAAGGGCACGAGATGAATTTTGTCGTACGTATATACGCGCTGTCCTTGCGCATCGATCAGCACGGCGCTGTTGTACGGAACCTGGCTGCCATCGGGACGCGCGCCATTCGCGGTGGGAGCTTTCCGCCACTCCACGGTGCCGGCGAGAAAGGGATGATCGAAACGAATCGCCAGAGAAGAGGCCAGCGTCGCGAACTGCGTATCTTCTTCGGAAAATGGCGCAGGCGCTTCCGGCCAAACCAGCAGATCCGGTTTTGCGCCGCCGCTTGCGAGGCTCAATTTTTCGACTTCGCGCATGGCGGCAGCGTGTTGCTGAAACCAATTATTCTCGTACGACTGCGTCTCCGGGAAATTCAGCTGCACCGCGCGCGCCACATGATTCGCGGCGGCTGCGGGAACAAATCGCGGAGTCACCAGGTACAGCAGCACAAGCACGACTGTTGCGCTTGCGAAGATGGCAAAGCGCGTGCGAGCCCGCGGAGAGGGTGCGCCATCGGTCCACGCCAGCAACCCATTGAAACAGACCATCACAAACGAGAGGCCATAAATTCCGGTGACGCTGGTGATTTGCAAAAGCCCGAGATTAGCGGACGCAGAATAGCCGAGTAGATTCCACGGAAAACCGATGTCCGGAATTCTGCCATGCAGAAATTCCGCCGCCACCCAAATGAATGGCGCGCCGAGGCAGGCCACTACGATGCCGCGGCGCGAAAGGCGATTCACCAGCCACGCGAATGCGCCCGCCGCGAAACCCCAGAGCGCCGCGACCATCAGCAGCAAACCCAAACTCGCCGCCCGAGGAATATCTCCGTGGACGGACAAGACGTCGGCGATCCAGGCTTCGGAAGCAACGCTAAAAGCGATCCCGTGCAAAAACCCACAGGCGAACGCAGCGGCAGGCCGCGCGCCAAACAAGACGATCAACAAAATTCCCACACAAATCCATGCATAGATGGCGAGATAGAATCCGGCAAAGGAAAGCGACAGGGCCGCGCCAGACACAGCCGCGATTACCAGACGCAGTGCCGTGGGCGTTTCGGAGTTGGAATGTGGACGGAGGTAGGAAAACCAGCGGCCCGCGGCCATCAGTGTTTCACGATCGCTTTGAAGCCGGCGCCGTCCAGCCCTTTCTTGGCGAGGTCGGCGGCTTTTTGGTCAGGGTAGGGACCAACTTGCACGCGATAGAATTTATCGGACTGCGGCGACAATACAAACGCGGGAAATTTTTGTTTTTGCAAACGTGACGCAAGGTCCAAGGCATCCGCCTGAGTCTTTAGCGCCGCGACCTGAAGCGTGTACGCCCCAGTGGGGATAAACGGCGCGGTAGCGGGCTTGCCGCGCGGACTCGCGGCCGCTGCGGTATTTTTCATCGCGGCGGGAGGATTTTTTTGCGAAACGGTTGGCGAGGGAGAAGCGGGTTCGAGCCGGTCGCTGTCTCTTTTTGCGTTGTCAAAATCATGCGCGTCCCAGGCGGGATTGCTGCTCGGAGAGTCAGGCACCGGCGCAGACTTTGACGGGGCCGTGCCGTTGACGTTGCCATTACCATGCTTGCCGGGGAGCGGCTTCGGTGATTCGAACGCATCGACGACGCCGTTCCTGGGCAAGCGATCCGCAAGCACTTTTCCGCTGTACTGATTCTTGCCCATCACAAAGCCCAAAGCAAAAAACAGACCGGAAAATAAGAGTATGAGCACGAATAAGCCGATGACGTGGCGGCTTTCGAGAACGCGATCCCCGATTCCTGAATGTTTTCGGCGTGTCGGCATGCTTACTTCTGGGCTCCTCCCAGCGATTTAGTCCACTGGTTAATAATATCGATGGGCAGGGGAAACACAATCGTTGTGTTCTTTTCGACACCTATCTCTGTGAGGGTCTGGAGGTAGCGCAACTGGATGGCGGTGGGTTGGGTCTCGAGGACTTTCGCGGCGTCGGCTAGTTTTTGCGAGGCTTCGAATTCTCCTTCGGCGTGAATGATTTTGGCGCGGCGTTCGCGTTCCGCTTCGGCCTGGCGGGCGATAGCGCGCTGCATTTGTTCGGGGATATCGACTTGTTTTACTTCCACCTTGCTGACCTTGATGCCCCATGCTTCGGTATCCTGGTCGAGAATGGTTTGGAGCTTGGCATTCACTTTGTCGCGCTGGGAGAGAATTTCGTCGAGCTCGAATTGTCCGACGACGCTGCGGATGGTGGTTTGCGCGAGCTGGCTGGTGGCGTACTGATAATTTTGCACCTGCGAGAGGGCCATGTTGGCGTCAACCACGCGGAAGTAGCATACGGCGTTTACCTTCACGGAGACGTTGTCGCGGGTAATGATGTCTTGCGGCGGCACGTCGAGCGTTTCGATGCGCATGGGGATGCGATAGAGCTTATCGATGGGCGCGAAAACGAGTTGCAGGCCTGCGCCCTTCGCCTGGGGTACCAGGCGGCCGAGACGGAGGACTACGCCGCGTTCCCATTCCTTGATGATGTAGATGCAGTTCCAGAGCCAGATCAGGAAGATGCCGATGACTATCGCAATACCTACCAATGGGATTTCCATTTTGTGCTCCTCAAAGTTGCGCGTCGCGAAATCTCGCCGAGGTGAAGATCGGCGGTTACAGAAACTGAAACTGTACCTCGGGGCTAAAAACCCCGTTTTTGGTGTTTCGTTAACGGCTCGATCAAAGTCGGGCCTCCCGAAAAACGAAAAGACAGCCCGGACCCTCGGCGCGGGCAGGCGGAAGGTCGGCACCTACCCAAGTCAACTGCCCTTTACCGGTTCTACGAATAATTGCAGGCCTTCGATGCGCAAGACCTTCACTGTGCTTCCAGGGACTAAAGCGTCTTTGCTGACAGCGCGCCAGAGTTCTCCATGGATGCGGATCATGCCTTCGGCGCCTGCCGGAACGGCTTCTACCACCGTTCCCTGTTCACCGAGCAATTCTTCTTTGCCGGTGGCCAATTTCCATTTGCGGGAGCGCAGCACCAGCCGCATCAGAAAAACCGTAATTATGGCGAACGGGACGGTGACGGCCAGGGCTACAAAGAGGCTGACCCCGAAACCGGTCAGGGGCGAGCGTATCAAAAACATGGCGCCTAACAACATGGAAACTATGCCGCCAGCGGCGAGTACGCCGTGGCTGGTGTACTTTGCTTCCAGGATGAAAAAGGCCAGAGCCAGCAGAATTAAAAAAACGCCGGCAAAATTTACCGGCAGAAAATGCATGGCGTAGAGCGCGAGCACCAGGCTGATGCCGCCGATGACGCCCGGGGCAATCACGCCAGGGTGGGTGAACTCGGTGTACAGGCCGAGTACGCCGATAATCAGCAGGACAAAGAAAATATCCGGCTCGACGATGCGCGATAAAAACTTCTCGCGGCCCGAGAGTTCGAAGGAGGTTTGTGTGGCGTTGTGCAGCGCCAAGGTTATTTTGCTGCCGTCAAAGCGGGTGATGGTGCGGCCATCGAGTTGGCGCAGGAGATCGTCGAGTGAAGGGGCGATCAGGTCGATCATCTTGGCGTCCAGCGCTTCTTTGTCGGTGAAAGCTTTGGCATCCGTGATGGCCGTCTCGGATAGCGTGGGGTTGCGTCCGCGCTTCTCGGTGAAGCTGCGCAGGAAGGCCATGGCGTCCTGGTTTATTTTCTTGCGGAAGACTTCGTCGAGCTGCGTGGGAATGCCGCCGATCACCATGATGGGAGAAGCGGCACCGGTGTGCGTTCCCGGAGCCATGGCCGCGATGTCCGCGGAGAGCAAAATGTAAAATCCGGCGGAAGCGCCGCGCGCGCCGGTCGGAGTGACGTAGACGGCCACCGGCACGGGCGAAGCTAAAATGTGCTGGACAATATCTTTCATCGAATCACTTAGTCCGCCGGGGGTGTCCATGGTGATGACCACCAGCGCGGCGTGGCGCTGGGCGGCGTCGGCTAAGCCTTCGTCGAGGTAGGTGGCCAAGATTGGTTCGACATCGCCGTCGATGTGTAAGACCGAGACAAGCGGGGCCGTTGCAGCATGTTCATCCGCGATCGTCGACGAAACGAAGAACCAGCCGGTCAGCGGGAGAAGGGTCAATCCCAGCACCGCAAGCATGGCGCAGCGCCGCGCCTTCGCGAGTTTTTTCATTGCAGGCCTCCATTGGGACGAGAATCCGTGGCCTTGGGACTTTGCAGGTGATCCAGCAATTCTTTGGCTTCGGCGTAGTTTGGCGAGAGCTTTAGCGCGCGCTGCACTTCGGCGCGGGCCAGGTCGGGTTTTTTCTGTTCGAGATAAATGCGAGCGAGGATGACGCGGACGACCGCGGAATCGCGGGTTTGCAGTGAGGCCTGGAGCTGCGCTACGGCCTCATCGAGGTTACCGTGACGGCGGGCAATGTCGGCAAGGCCGCGATGCGCGGAAGCATTTTTTGGATCGAGCGCCAGTGCGGCGCGAAACTCGGTCTCCGCAGTGTCGAGATGGTTGGCGGAGAGTTGTTGGTGGGCGCGGCGGACGTGACTCTCCGCGGAATCCGCAGCGGGAACCGCGGCACCGGTCGCAGATGCTTCGGCCGGCCGGATTTCTTCGCGGAGCGAAGTGGTATCCAGCTCGGTCTTGACGCGCGCCATGTGCGTCAGGGTGTCGCTCTTGGCGTCGAGATGAATGACCGGCAGGCCGCTGGGGCCAAAGGCTTCGTCCGCGGAGACGCGTTCCTGCTCGGCCTCCGGCTTGCGTCCGGCTTGCTCCAGGGAAAAAATCAGCAGGGCGCGATCTTCGGCGTTGTCTGGCTCGCGTTCAGCGGCTTCGCGAAAGTATCCGGCGGCGTTGCCAGCATCGTTGGCCTGCAAGGAGAGCAAACCGAGGTTGAAAGGATAATCGTCTTCGTCGGGGTCGAGATCGGCGGCGCGCTGCAGATCGCTTTGCGCACCGGAAGTGTCGCCGAGGCGGGCCTTGGCCAGGGCCAGGTTATTCAATATTTCCGGGAGGTCGCCGCCGGCAATTACGCTGGACGAGCCGGCGCCGGCCGCGCCCCCTTCGCGCAAGGCTTCCCGCAGCGAGGTGAAGACTTCCGCCGCGCGGTCCGGCTGGCTGAGCAGCAGGCGGCAGACGCCGGTGGTGAAGACAGCTTCGGCATAGCGGTTGTGGTTTTTGGGAACGCGGTCATACCAGGGGAGCGCGGAATTGCAATCGCGGCGCGAAAAATAGACTTCACCAAGCCAAAAATCCGGTTCGGGCCAATCCGGTTCGAGGCGGGCGGCTTCGCGAAGTTCGCGCAGGCGCGTTTCGTCGTCGGTGGCGAGCAAGCCACGGACGTAGTGTTCGAAAGCATCGAGGCGTAATGGACGCTGTTTCTTTGAAAATTCGGCGAGACTGAGCGGATAGGAGCGGCCGTTGGAGGAGAGCGTGCGCCAGGCGAGGCGCATCTGTAGATCCATCAAGTCGTCGAGAGGAGCGGATTCGCGGACTACCGGAAGCAGCGCGGCGGGATTAACACGGAGAATGCGCGATTCGACGGTAAGCGTGGAACCGTCGGAAGCGAAGGTGCCGAAAATTACGAAGTCCACGTCGAGGTCTTCGGCGAGGCGCAGCATGGTGGCGCGGCTAAGTTTTGCGCCGGGCGGGAGGCCGTAACGGTCGAGTTCGTTGATGCGCCCGGTGTGAGAGTAGACGGATTCACCTGCGGCGGAGAGGCGGAGGATGGTTAGTTCCTCGAGTCCCTCGCCGAGCCAATCGAGGCGCGGAGAAGTGCCAACATTTTCGAAGGGGAAGACTAAGTAAATTTGGCCGCCGGCAGTGGAGGCGGCTTTGCGGGTTGGAGATTGCTGGGCATGCGACGACGGCGCGTGTAGGAAGACAGAGACGAATACCGCTATCAGGGAGCGTCGGAGAAGGGCGCTTGTGGTTTGTGGGCCGAGCACTTTGCGGGAATTCGTTGCCGCCATGTCCTTTGCATTGTAGCAGAGGGGTTACGTGGGAGTGTTGGGGAACGGCGGTAGGCGGAGGTATCGGGCCAAGATGGGTGCGGGTGGGGCGCGCTGTGTGGGCATTCGCCAGGGCGGTAAAAAGCGCACCGGCAGGACGGCCCGCGGCACGAAGAAGCCTTGACAGGTTGCGGTGCGCGTGTTATTTAACAGGTGCGTTATTTAACCATGGTGTTTAATGTCAATGGAAGCCAAGGAACTAAGCACTACTTTGGCGGCGCTGGCAGATCCCACGCGGCGGGCTATTTTGGCGCGACTGGCTGGGGGCGAGGCTACGGTGACGCAACTGGCGGAACCGTTCGCGATGAGCATGCCCGCGGTGTCGCGACACCTTAAGGTGCTGGAACGGGCGGGATTGATCACCCAGGGGCGGCAGGCGCAGTGGCGGCCTTGCCGGATTAATGCGGCGCCGCTGAAGGAGGTGGCCGAGTGGGTGGAAGAGTATCGCGAAATTTGGGAGCAGCGGCTGGACCGTTTGGATCGATATCTGCAGAAAATACAAAAGGAGAAAAAGCATGCCCGAAACAAGAAAAAGTCTCGTTGAGGATACGGCAGACCGGGAGATTGTGATCACACGGGTGGTGCATGCGCCGCGGGAACTGGTTTGGGAGGCGTGGAGGGACCCGAAGCAGATGGTGCAATGGTGGGGGCCGCTCGGATTTACGACTACGATTCATGAGACGGATGTGCGGCCGGGCGGTGTTCGGCGGTACACGATGCACGGGCCGGACGGCACCGACTATGCGAACGAAAGCAGGTTTATCGAAGTGGTGAGGCCGGAGCGGATTGTCTTCGAACATGAGGGCGCTAAGAAGGGTGATGCGGGAGCGCAGTTTCGATCGATCTGGACTTTCGAGGCGCAGGGGCAGAACACGAAGCTGACGTTGCGGATGGTGTTTCCGACCGCGGCGGTGCGCGAGCATGTGGAGAAGACGTACGGGGCGACGGAGGGCGGGAAGCAGACGCTGGAGCGGCTGGCGGAACGATTAGAGACGATGGCCGGCGGCGAGCAGGAGTTCCGCATCACGCGCGAATTCGATGCGCCGCGCGAGGTGGTGTTCCGGGCGTGGACCGAGCCGCAACACCTGGCGCGGTGGTGGGGTCCGCATCCATTTACCACGCCGATTTGTGAAATGGATGTGCGCGCTGGCGGCGCGTATCGGTGGGTGATGCGTTCGCCCCAGGGCGTGGACTATCCGATCAAAGGCGTTTTCCGCGAGGTGGTGCGGCCGGAGCGGCTGGTGATGACGCAGGACGTGTCGGAACATCCGAAAGAGTGGCACGACATGGTGAACCCGAATCGGGGGCCGGGCGACAACAATCCCGCGGGGGAGATGATTTGTACGGTGACGTTCGAGGACGTTGGCGGGAAAACCAAATTGACGGTGCGGACGCGATTCCATTCGATGGCGGTTCGGGATGCCATGGTGAAAATGGGGATGAATGAGGGGTGGTCGCTAAGTTTGGAGCGGCTGACGGAGCTGTTGCCAAAGCTGTGACGAAGCGGGGGGAGAACAAAACCGGCCACGGCGGATAAGCTTTGCCGCGATGGGGCGCGGCGCGCTGCGCCCTTACAAAAGAAAATTCGCGCGGCCCGCGATGACGGGTGGGGTTACCAATCCTGGATCCCCTCCTTGTGGCGAGGGGGCTCAGCGGTGCGCGTGAGATCGGAGGGCTTGGGCGCGAGGGCTTCCTGGACTTCGAGAACATTTAGATAGGCGGCAAACACTGGATCGGACTTGGCGGCGGCCAGTGCTTTGTAGCCTTCATCCTTAGCTTTGCGGAGGTAGATCACGCAGCGTTCCAGGTTGCCAGCCTGGGCAAAAGACTTGGCGAGCATAAAATAGAAGCGTCCGCGATCGTCGATGGAACGATCTTGCAACACGGAGCCCAGGCGCGAAGCGCCTTGCTCGAAAAATTTTGGATCCAGCGCCAAGGCCTGGCGGAAGGAGGCCAGCGACTCCTCGTATTTTTTGTCTTCGAAATAGGCATACGCCAAATTGCTGTAGAGCACGGGCATGTCCGGGCGGATATGGATGGCGCGCTGGTAGGCACGAATGGCTTTGGTGTAGCGTTTGCGCTGATACCAGACGGTGCCGATATTATTTTCCGCGTCGGCATATTGCGGATTCACTTTGGCGGCGCGCTCGTAGTACCGCAGGGCCAAGGCTAAGGCGGCCTGCTGGTGCATGGCGATGCCGAGCTTGTTGAGATATATGGCGTTTTGCGGGGAGGCGTCGGAGAGGCGCTTGAGAATCTGCGCGGCTTCGCGATATTCCTTGCGCACCATATACAGATCGGCCATCTGCTCGCCCGATAGTTCGGGACGCACGGTGATGACCGAGGGATCTTCGGCGGGAGGCAGTTGCGGCGTGGCCTGCTGCATGGGCACGCGCGGGATGGAGCTGACGCTAGAGGCTACGCTCGACGGTAAAGCGGAAGGTAAGCTGGGCGGCAAGCCAGCGCTGTCGGTAAAATTTTGCGCCGAGGAGGAGATGGTGAAACTTAGGAGGAGCAAACCCGCTGGAAACGCCACCGCAATTCGGTTCATGGCGAACCTCACTTAGTCCGGATTTGGTTTGTCCTTGTCCGGATCCTTCTTCTTGCCCCCAAAGATACCAAAAATCTTCGCTAAAGGGCTCTTTTTCTTTTCCGCGGGCTTAACCGATGGGTCGCCTACCTGGGTGGCAGCCGGCCCGCCGTCATCGCTGGAGGCGATGGGTTGGCCGTCGGCGCCGGTTTGTGGTGCTTTGGGCTGGGCGCCGCCGAAGATGTGCGAGAGCCAGTTGCCGGAGGTGGATGCGGTGTTGTGACCGCCGTGCAGATCGCAGAATTGCGTGGGCGCCGAGCCAGCGATGTAGACTTCTTCGCGAGTGGTGGGGCAGCTAGGCGTGGCGAGCTGTAGGGATTCCGGGTCGATCAGGACGGACTGCACGCCATCGGGCATGCTGAACTCTTTGACGTCTTTGTAGGCGGGGAGGGCGGTGGCGCGAATCATGAAGTCGGCCCAGATGGGCGCGGCGGCCGCGCCGCCGGCGAGGCCCAAGTCGCGATTGTCGTCGAAGCCGACCCAGATTACGCAGACGAGATTCGAGGTGAAGCCGGCGAACCAGCCATCGCGCGAGGTGCCGGTTTTCCCGGCTGCGGGGAGCGTGAAGCCGCGCGCGCGGACGGCGGCACCGGTGCCGTGATTGAGCACGTCTTGCAAAACGCTGTCGACGAGATATGTGACACGGGGGTCCAGGACGCCGCGCGTTTGCGGGCTGTACTGTTCGAGGGTGCTGCCGTCGGCACGCATCACGCGATGCAGGAATTGGGGTTCGGCGCGCGTGCCCATGGTGGCGAATGCGGTGTAGCCCGCGGCGACATCCACGGGGGTCATTTCATACGCGCCGAGTGCTACGGCGGGAGTGGGCTGAATATTGGTGCCCAAGCCCATTTGGCGGGCGATTTGGACGACGCGACCGTAGCCGATCAGTTCGGCGACTTTTACCGTTGCCACGTTTAGGGAGTTGGTGAGCGCCTCGCGCACGGTCACGTGGCCCATGAATTTTTCGCCGTAATTGTTGGGTGTGTATTCCTTGCCGTCGAATTCGAAGGTGGTGGGCTCGTCGTCGACGGTGGTCGCCGGAGTGATTACCGGTTGCACGTTGCCTACGGCATTGGCAAACGCCGCGGCGTAAACGAATGGCTTAAACACCGAGCCGGGCTGGCGGTGGGCGAGAGCGTGATTCAGCTGGCTCTGGCCGTAATCACGGCCGCCGATTACGGCTTTGATTTCGCCGGTGCGCGGATCGAGGGCCACCGGCGCCACCTGGGCTTGCGGGATGGTTTCGGTGGTGCCCTTTTTGGCCTGTTCCTTCTTCCATTTGTCGTATTTCTTGGCCAGCAGCTTATCCACGTTCACCATGCCGGCTTCGATTGCCGCCTCAGCCGCGCGCTGCAGGGCTGGATCCAACGTGGTGTACACGCGAAAATTTTCCGTGGTCAGCTCGCTTTCCGAATATTTGTCCAGCAGATGATCCTTCACCATGTCTACGAAATACGGCGCTTCGCTGCCGGAGACGGAGGTGTGCACGATATGCAGCGGGGCGCGTTTCGCGTCTTGCACCTCCGCTTCGTCGATATATTTGTTGTCCAACATCTGCGTGATAACGCGGTCGCGCGCTTGTATGCCGCGTTCTGGATGGCGGTCCGCCGAGGAATAATAATTCGGCGCGCGAATAATGCCCGCCAGATAGGCGCATTCGTTTAACGAAAGCTGGCGCATGTCCTTGCCGAAATAGGCGACGCTGGCTTCAGAAAATCCACGGATGCCGAAACTGCCGCGATTGCCGAGATAAACCTCGTTGGCGTACAGCTCGAAAATCTGCTGTTTGGTGAAGCGCTGCTCCAGCTCGAAGGAAACCATGGCCTCGGCGAGTTTGCGGCGCCAAGTGCGTTCATTGGAGAAGAAAAATGTGCGCGCCACCTGCATGGTGATCGTGCTGGCACCCTGATAATGCTGGCTGCTGTGCCGAATATCCGCCCAGGCCGCGCCGAAAATGCGAATAAAATCGAAACCGCCATGCTCGAAGAAGCGTTTGTCTTCCGCGGAAAGAATGGCGTGCACCAGCGTAGGCGGCAGATCGTCGTAGCGCACCGGACGGCGCTTTTCGCGCGCGCTATCGAAAAGATTGGTGATCAGTTCCGGCTCGATCTGCGCCGAACTCAGCTCCGCGCCGCCGCCCAGCGGGCGGATGGTGTGAACGGTTTTTCCGCCGAACTGCACGGCGAGAGCGTTGGTCTCGCCAAAATAAGAAAGCTTTGATGGCCGGATGTCCACGGTGTTGCCCTGCACGGTGAACTGGCCCATGGCGTTGTCGTCCTGCTCGGGACGATAGCCCACGCGCGTCAAGTAGGTGGTCAGGGCCTCAAGCGTTCCGGTCTGGCCTTCGGCGAGCTCCTCCGGAGCGGAAAAAATTTGTGTGGTGTTTTGCAGGACGTGGCCGGAAAGGCGGGCGGTGATGGCCCGCGAATACTTCACGTAGTAATACGTGAATGTCCCCGCGGCGGTGAGCAACACAGCCAGTACCACGGCCAGGATGGTCAGTCCGACAATCGAAGTAAAAAATCCTTTTTGCAGACGAATGCGCAAACGGCGGCTCCCTCAGGATGGGCTTCTATTGTCTCGCACTCTGCTACCCGAACCAAGGTGACACAAATTAAGGTGCACTGAATAGGATGCTGAAAGGAAGCGCAAAGTGCGCTCAGGCAATTCCCGTTTGCCAGGACTCCGGTCGGGGAGGCGGGCGCTCTTCTCCCGTGCGCTGGGCTAAATGAGCGACTTATTCTCGCTGCTGGGCGTGAAGTGCAGTTCCGTTTGAAAAAACAGCAAATCGACCGGTACGCGATAATCGATCGAAATGGTCACGGCCCGGTCCGTAGTCACCACCTTGATATCTTCTTTCTTCACGGGGATGTCCAAATCCTGGATTACCTTGTAAATCGTTTCGCGCACCTGTTCTTCGGATTGCCGCGTGACGATCGCGAAGCGCGCCGACTCTTGCATCTTGTCCGCCAACTGATATTCCGCCACGTAGGCCGGAACGGTGCGAAACCCAACAAAAATCAGCGACGCGAAAATCAGCAGGAAAAGAACCAGCTTGATCTTGCCTTCGCCTCGTTCGCCCCGTTCACAGAGACGCATCGCTGCGCCGCACGCGGGACTACAGCGCATTTCTCCGCGTCCTGCTGCAAATTGGCCATTAACGAGCAAAGGGTCTCTCCAAATGGCGTCGCCAACAACCATTTTTTCTCTCAAATATAAGTTAACAGGTGTGCCGCGCACTGTCGATAACTGCGCGCGGCCTATGTAGCCAGAAAGCAACCATCGCGGGCACTCCGGCGCGGGAAATTTGTCGTTGACTGGCCAATTTAATACGCCCGCGCAAAAATGGCGCGATCCCGGGCCGCCTTGCCACAACCGACGCAATCTCCCGCGGCGCCCTGTTGTTCCAGCGGAATGCAGCGCATGGTGGCCCGCGTCTCTTCCTTAATTTTCGCTTCGCAATCGCCGCTGCCACACCAGGAGGCCACCGCGAAGCCGCTCTCCACCGCGCGCTTTAGATCCCCGATGTTTTTCGCGTCGTGGGTGTTGCTTTTGCGGAAGCTGAGCGCTTTGCCGTGCATGGCTTGTTGAACTTCCGTCAATAGTTTTTCAATCGTTACCGGGAGGTCCGCCAGCGGCGCGCTGACTTTCCCTTCTCTGCCGGGCTTGTCTCGCCGCGCCAAAACCGCGGCCTGTTTGGCCACATCCTTGGGCCCCAACTCGACGCGCACCGGCACGCCGCGCATTTCCCAATCATTAAATTTCCAGCCGGCGCTTTGCCCTTCACGCTCGTCGAGCTTCGTGCGAATACCTGCCCTCACTAGTTCCGCGTTCAATTTACGCGCGGCGTCGAGCACGCCCGCTTTCTCTTCCTCCGTCTTGTAAATCGGCACAATCACCGCCTGGATGGGCGCCAGTTTCGGGGGCAAAATCAGTCCCTGATCGTCGCCGTGCACCATAATAATCGCGCCAATAAATCGCGTCGAGAGCCCCCATGAGGTGGTCCAGCAATGCTGCAACTGCCCATTCTGGTCGAGGTATCGCACTTCGAAGGCCTGCGCAAAATTCTGCCCCAGAAAGTGCGAAGTCCCGGCCTGCAAGGCCTTCCCATCCCCCATCATGGCCTCGATAGAAAAGGTCACGTCCGCGCCAGCAAATTTCTCCGCGTCTGATTTTTTACCGGGAATCACGGGAATCGCCGCATCATTCACCGCAAAGTCCGTGTAAATATCCAGCATCTGGCGCGTTTCAAATTCGGCTTCTTCGCGGGTAGCGTGGGCGGTGTGGCCTTCCTGCCAATAAAATTCGAGGGTACGCAAAAATAATTTTGTGCGCAATTCCCAGCGCACCACGCTGTTCCACTGATTCATGAGGACCGGCAAATCGCGATACGACTGAATCCATTTCGACCACATGTGGCCGATGATCGTCTCCGAAGTAGGACGAATCACCAACGGCTCCGCCAACTCTTCCCCGCCGCCAATGGTAACCACCGCAAGCTCGGGCGAAAATCCTTCCACGTGATGCTTCTCTTTATCGATAAAACTTCGCGGAATCAGCATCGGGAAAGCCACATTTTGGTGACCCGTGGCCTTGAAGCGGCGATCGAGCGCCGCAGTGATATTTTCCCAAAGCGCCCACCCGTACGGCCGCACAACCATGCACCCGCGCACTGGCGCATAGTCCGCCAACTGGGCCTTCAGCACCACTTGGTTGTACCACTCGGAAAAATCTTCAGCCCGCGTCGGAAGCTTCTCTTCAGCCATGCGGCAATCGCCTCATTCCCTAAGTGGAAAATGCGCCCTACGTGAAAAATGCGCCAGCTCGAACACGAAAGCGTAGCGGACGCGATAAGGCGTGTCAATTATTCGGCAATGCGGGAACCACTGCGTCAAGAGGGTGAATTGTCCCAGCCCTCGATCTTGGGCGTTAGCCGCCAAAGACCAGCCGGCCGAGTTCATGACGAGACGCTTGGCTTCCTCTGGTTCAACAGCATCGCGAAGGCGCTCGGCAAATTCGCAAAAACTCCTGCTGTTTGCGCTTCTCGGCCTCGATGCCGTTCTCGCACGGCAATGTGCCTTCGCGTGTGGTGTTGGATTTCGCGGGGGCCTGAAGCGAGATTTGCCACATGCTCCCGGTCCCGGCGCGTAAGATGTTTCCGAACGCGAGGCCTGCCACCATGATCCGCTTTCTGGCCAGCATCTTTCGCGGTGTGCATTTTGTTTTGGGAATAACCGCGCCTCAGCCCGGCCACGACGAACGCGCCTTCGTGCTGATTTGGCTAGCGGTTGTCGGAGTAATTCTGGTGTTTTTTGTTGGCTTGATTTACTTCATTCCGTACCTCTACGTGCGGCGGTAGTGAATACGCGGGAACAGCAGGCGACGCTAGAACCAATCCGAGCGGTAAGCGATCCACCAGGAGAGCCATCCGACCGGAATGGTCGCGCCAACGGCCCACCAAAATGGCAGCGCCAGGTCGGTAACCAGGCCAAGCACCGAAAAGGTCATCCAGAAAATTTTGCGCTGCATAACCATGCCATTGTAGCGGATCGCGCGTCCCGCCAGCAGGGCCACGGGTAAGCTCTTTTCGCGAACGCCAATACCGCCCTCGCGAAAACGAAACTATGTTGCGATAGCACACGCCGAGATTGTGCAGGAGCCGCGTTCTCCGGAGATTGCCGGTACGAGGAGAAATTCTTGCACTGTCCGCGCAGGCAGTCATGTCTACAGCGCACGGCCAGGGACCTTTTTCTGGGCCGCCGTGCAGTATCGCGCGTTCTTCCCTTCTCCTAGAATGTTCGCCTACAGCTGAAAATGTCGTGGTCCGCGGCCACCAGCGAAACTCTATTCGCGGAGGAGTATATTCATCATGATTCCTTTAACTCTCACCTATCGGACGGCGTTGCACAAATTAGGGGATCCCTCGGCGCAAAGAACTGTCGGCACGACGAGTTTGCGGTTTATCTTGGCGGCGGGGCGGTTTTCTCTAGTGCTGCTGCTGGTGACCCCGGGAATTGCCCTCGCCAACAAGAAAGGTCCGTCGTTGGCGCCGTCGGTACTCGCGGCAAAAACCATCTATATCGATAATCAGACCACCGACGCCAGCCTGCAGAACAACGCGTACATGGCGCTGGCGAGGTGGGGGCACCTTCAGGTGGTCGACAGCGCGCAGAAAGCCGACGTCATTCTGCGACTGACCGGCAGCAGCTACGTGCGGGCCTTGCCGAGCGACACCCGTTCGGAGATGACCATGGCGTCGGCGAATACCCGCGCGCCGGCCGCCACGGATTCCGCGGCCACATCGCTTCTGCCCAATGGTTACGAAGCGGCTCCAGATGGATTTACGCGGCTGACCCTGCTGGACGCAAAAACCAACTCCGCCGTATGGTCCGACTTGAGCAAGACGAATACGCTGCAGACCGCCACGCATCTCCTCGACGGTTTGCGCGAAGCTTTCGAACAAGGCCGCAAAGCTCGCGACAAGTAACGGGGCGGCAGCGCCGGCTCTCGCGGTTGCAACGCTGCGAGAGGCAACCGTGGGACCGCAGAATTTCCAATCACCGCGGGGCACAAACGTGTGCCCCCATCGCCGCGTTCCTCCATTTCCTGGCCCGCACAAACACGTTGCCAAGCAGGCATTCGAGGAATACGATGCGCGCGTGCGCCGCCCCTTGGTGCGCGCCTTTCGCAGTTACCTTCACCGCCCGAGGTTCCGGAGGAAAATGTCATGCATTTTATGGATGTGAATTTGCTTGCCGTACTCGTCTGCGCCATCGCCGGCATGGCAATCGGATTTCTGTGGTATTCGCCGGCGCTATTTGCCAAGCCGTGGGTCAAGGAAATGGGTTACGACATGAATGACAAAGCAGCGATGGAAAAAATGAAAAAGTCCGCGGGACCGGCATACGGCGCTAGTTTCGTCGGCAGCATCGTGACGGCCATGGTGTTGGGAAAACTTCTGACGGCGTTAAGCCGCCACGGAGAGACGATCTGGCACCCGGTGGCCGAAGCGCAACCCGCGCTCTATGGCGTGAAGGTGGGACTGGCAGTGTGGGTGGGATTTGTCGCCACCGTGCAACTGACGGGAGTGTTGTTCGCCAATCAGAGCGGGAAACTATTCGCCATCAACACCGGCTATCAATTCGTTTGCTACGCGGTGATGGGAGCGATTTTGGCGGTCTGGAAATAATCGGCGGAGAAATATCGGCGAGAACAATTTGGCAACTCAACCCGTGGGGCGGTTGCGGCGCAGCTCGAAAACCAAGTACACCACCACGACGACATTGATCAGCAAAAACGCGACTTTCGCCGCGCTATATTGCTTCAAGAGTTCGTACACTTCGATCGGAATCAGCGAGCTGGTGGAAATAATAGTCACGTACTCCGCCCAGCGCTGGCGCAGCGCCAATCCCGTGCCCTCAATCAGAAACAGCGTGGCGTAAAAAAATGTTCCGGCGCGGAGCTGTCGCAGTTTGTGCGCATCGATTTTGCCGATTTTTTCGAGCAGCAAGTGAATGTAATGGTTGTGCGGATCGATGCGCAGCAAATCCAACCAATGCTCCACATCGGCGGAAAGATCCTGACTCAGCAGGTGCCGCGCGCCGAGCCCCACCGCCAGAAGAAAGATGCCCTTAAACAGTTTGAAGGCGGCGATGAGCAGCAACCCGCGAGAATGCGCATGACGTTGCGCGCCACCTGAGTTTGCACCTTGCGATTTTCCTGTGTTGCGGGATTTAGCGGGCATGCGAAGAATGCGGTCTCCGGCGTGGTCTGCGGCTTTAGTACTGCACCTCTAATGTGCCGCCCCGCGCATCGAAAGTACAGGAGATAACCATGAACTTTGGAACAAAATCGCGATGGAGTAACCTGGCCGGCATAGCGTGCGTGGCCGTGGCCGTTTTCGCAACGGGCTGCGGATATTTTCAAATGGGCGGGAGCGACGCCGCCGCACAAAAGGCGCGCGACGAGAAAACGCGCGAGGAAGTGGCCAAAGCCACGGAAAATGCCAAACCCAAGCTGGAGGAAGCCGGCCGGAAAATTGGCGAAGCAGCCAAGACCGCCGTGGATGATGCGCAAGCCGCGGCGCAAGGCGTGAAGGACGGCTGGGACCGCGGTGGGCACGCCGCCGTCGATGTGAATTCCGCGAGCGAGAGCGATTTGGTGGCACTGCCGGGAATTACGCAACGCGACGCACGCAAAATTATCGCCAACCGCCCGTACGGCGACAAGTACGATCTAGTCAGTAAAGGCATTCTGACCGAGGAACAGTATAAAAACATTCGCGATGCCGTGACGGCGAAGTAGTTTGCAAAGTAGTTTGCTGGCGGTTTAGGTCCAGGTCCGCTAAAATCGCGGCGGTGGCGCGAGTGGAACTTTTCGGAGCGGACGATGATACGAACTACAGATGCCAATGAGCGAATGAATCGGCCGCTCGACGCGGTGGACCCCGCGATTGCGGACTTGTTGCGAGAAGAAGCGCGACGTCAGGCCACTGGGTTAGAACTCATCCCTTCAGAAAATCTAGTTTCCGAGGCTGTTCTTGAGGCCATGGGCTCGATTTTCACCAACAAGTACGCGGAGGGCTACCCGGGAAAGCGCTATTACGGCGGCTGCGAGTACGCGGACAAGGTCGAACAACTGGCCATCGATCGCGCCAAGGAAATTTTTGGCGCGGAGCACGCCAACGTGCAAGCGCATTCCGGCACGTCGGCAAACGTCGCGGTGTATATGTCCACGCTGCAGCCGGGCGACACCGTGCTGGGCATGAATCTGGCGCACGGCGGGCACCTGACGCACGGGCATCCGCTGAATTTTTCCGGGCGCATGTACAAATTCGTCGCTTATGGCGTGCGCAAGGAAGACGAGCGCATCGATTACGAAGAAATTGAGAAACTGGCGCGGGAACATAAGCCGAAAATGATCGTGGCGGGCGCCAGCGCTTATGCGCGCATCATCGATTTTGAAAGAATCGGCAAAGCGGCGAAAGCGGTAGGCGCGCTATTTTTTGTGGACATGGCGCACATCGCCGGCTTGGTGGCCGCGGGTGTGCATCCGAGCCCGATACCGCACGCGGACATTGTTTCCACCACGACACACAAAACGCTGCGCGGACCACGTGGCGGCATGGTGCTGAGCAAGGCCGCGTTCGCCAAAGAAATCGACAAGCTGACATTTCCCGGAACGCAAGGCGGTCCGCTGGTGCACATGATCGCCGCAAAAGCCGTTTGTTTTAAGGAAGCAATGGAGCCGACCTTCAAGGAATATCAGGAGCAAGTGGTGCGCAACGCAAAAGCGCTGGCGGCAGCAGTGGCGCAGCGCGGATTTCGCATCGTGACCGGCGGAACAGACAACCACTTATTCCTGGTCGAAGTGCACTCACGCGGAATTACCGGCACCGATGCGGAAAAAGCTCTGGACCGGGCGGGCATCACCGTAAACAAAAATTCCATTCCGTTCGATCCCTTGCCGCCAATGAAAGGCGGCGGCATACGCCTGGGCAGCCCGTCGGTAACGACGCGCGGCATGCGCGAACCAGAAATGGCGCAAATTGGAGGGTGGATCGCCGACGTGCTCGGCGCCATCGGCGATACCGCAAAAGAACAATCCGTGCGCAAACAAGTCGCCGCGCTTGCGGAACAATTCCCCGTTTACGAAGCGCGAATGACCAGCCACGCCGCGCGGGCTGAACACGCGATTGGATAGTTCGCGTGTGTTGCGCTCGGATCTCTCCGCCTTACTTTACAAATTCCGGCGACTCGCCCTTCGACCACGGATCGTAATGCAAGCTGAACTGGATGCGATCGGAAACCGCGGGGTGGTTGTAGAACAAAAATATGCGCAATGGACTGGGATCGGGGTCGCCGAGATCCACGTCTCCGAGAATATTGAAGGCCTGCGCGGCGATTTCCCCGGAATCCGGCGTCAGCCCATGCGTGACTTCCAGACCGTATTGATCGGCCTGGTGTTCGAGGTATCGGGAGAAGGTGTTCAAGATCGGCCCGGCAATGGTGGTGATTAGCGTGAGCAGCAGCAGCAGCGCCGGGAAGGACGCTAAATCGTCGAGACCGCGAATTGCCCACTGCGGGCCCCAACGCGCCAGAAGCCACCCAATCAGCCGAAAACTAACGAAAAATGTAATCAGCAGGAATAGCGCCAGAAAAGCCAGCCCCTTGACGATGTGGTGGAGCACGTAGTGTCCCATCTCATGCCCGGCGACAAATACGATTTGCGGCGTGCTCATCTTCGCGATGGTGGTGTCCCAGACCACAATGCGCTTGGAGGCGCCAAAGCCGGTCACGTAGGCGTTCAGCTCCGTGGTTTTTTCACCGGCGCCCATCCAGAACATGCGTTCCGGCGGAATATCCTGCCCCGCGTGGCGCACCATTTTTTCCAGTTCCGCGGTCAGCGCCGGATCCTTGTGCTGCAGCGGTTCGAATTTGTGGAACATCGGATCGATCACCAGCGGCTGGAGAAAAATCAGGAACACGATCAGAGGTAGCGAGACGAGCCAGAAATAGAACCACCAGCGGCGCGGCGAACTGCGAATCACGGCGTACAAAATCCAGACCACGATGATCGTGGAGATGACGGAAATGAGTTCGCCCTTGGTCCAGTCCCAGAACCACGAAGCCCAGCCCTGCACCGAAAGGCCGTACACCCGCTCGACCCAGTTTTCATAAATCCCGGTCGGGAGCGAGAGGAGGTCGAGCGCGAGCGCTATCAGCGGCGCGAACACCAGAGCTTGCAAGAATCGCCGCGAGGAAACTCGTTCCGCCAGGTCGCGGAATTTCGGCGCGAGCTTCCACCACAGCGCCAGCAGCAGAACGGCGATACCGTAAACCAGATTAACCACCGTCAGCCGCAGCCGCACCTTGCTGAGAGCGCGCGCTTTCTTGTCGCGGTCCGGTGGCAAGGTGTAAGACGTAACGCGAGGAGCCGCCGCTGGCTGCCCAGCGGTCGCATCCGTGGGCGCAACCTTGCTCGCAGGCGCCTGTTCCACTGCGGCCGTCCCAGTCGCAGTTTGCGCTTGTGCGCGCGGAGCATGCGAAGCCGCCAAGAAGACGATCAATGTCCAAGCCACAAAGGCAGCTTTCACTTGTTTCCTCCCAAAATGAATGTCGTCTCTACTCCGCAGCGTAGGTCCGCGTTCTCGGATGCCCGCCGCGTTAGATCCTTCTCTGCTCTCTTTTCAACTTCGATAATGACAAAGATTATGCACCGGAACTAGACTTGTCCGTGATTCTTGTTTTCAGAAATCGCCTTTGGATAGCGATAGGGAGGATTCCTCGGAAGAACCTGACGGTTTTTCATTTCGCGATATCGAATTGTGAGGGGTTCCAGAAATGATTTCACAAAACTCTCGATGGCAGAGTGCTCGAGCATTTGCGCTGCCTCGCGCTTTGCATCTTTGTGTTACCGCTCTTCTTTTCGTTTGCCCGGCAATTTTGCGCGCGCAGGGACAAAAGATTGTGTGGAGCGAGCAGGAGAAGCCGCTCCTGGACGAGATGCGGACGCTGCGCCAGCTGTCCGAGGAGCAGCGGGCACGCACGACCAAACAATTGGCGCTGCGAATTCGCCAGTTGCCTGCCGCGGTGAATAAGCTGCGGCTGGCAAATAACCTTGCGAACCTCTCGACAGAAGGAGATCTCGGTCACGACACGCTGCAAGAAGTGGCCACCACGCTGGCGGAGGCGGTCCGGGAAGAGCCGGTGCCGGCAGCGAAGGATGGACCGGCGCGTCCCTATGTGGAGCTGGCGGAACTGGCGCGCTACGAGCACGTACAGGTGACGCTCGATGACCCGCAATATGCCGCGGCCGTCGCCAAGATTGAAGCGGAAGAGGTGCGCCATCAGCAGGCGGATTTTACGCTTACGGATTTACATGGAACGAACTGGGCCTTGAAAGATTTGCGGGGCAAGGTGGTGTTGGTGAACTTCTGGGCCACCTGGTGCCCGCCCTGCCGCAGCGAGATGCCGGACCTGGACGGGCTTTATAAAAAGTACAAGAAAGAGGGACTGGTGGTGCTGGCGATTTCCGATGAAGATGCAGCCAAGGTGAAGCCGTTCATCGACGAATACCGGTTCAGCTACCCGATCCTGCTCGATCCGGGTAGAAAGGTGAACGAGGAGTTCAACATTGAGGGAATACCAAAGAGTTTTGTCTACGATCGCGACGGAAAATTGGTGGCGCAAGCCATCGACATGCGCACCAAGCGGCAGTTTTTGGAGATGCTGGCGCAGGCGGGACTCAAGTAAAAAGACGTCGAGTCACGAGGGATCTTTCTGACGCGTTGCTTTTACACCACTGAGCACGCCGAAGCCCACGAGTACGATGGCGCCTACAACGATCCAGCGTGTCGGCATGTGAACGATATGGGCGGCATAAATCAGCCCGCAGATCACCAGCGCGAAACCAGCAGCGTACAGTCCAAAGGACATGGCGCCTCCAAAGTCCAGACTAGTGCATTGGGAGGCGTGTTGCTGTGCGGAAAGAGACACATTGCGAGATTTGATCGCAACGCCGATCGCCTCTCGCAACGGCCGAATAGATCGGGGTCGTCAGCGATGCATATGAAAAGACGCTGGTTTTTTCTTGATTAGTCCGGATGACCGTGGCGCCAGTTCCAGTAAGCCCGCTGGTCGCGGTGATTCTGGCGGTTGTACTCGCGATATTCGCGGTGATTTTCCGTGAGGTAGCGTCGGTAGGCGACGTTCTCGTGGTCATCCCAATTGTGGTAGTCGTGATGGTCGCGATCGTAGACGCGGACATTTGCTTCTTGAGCTTTCGCTTCGCTGACGATCCAGGTAGGTGCAGCGACAGCGGCGGCCAAAACCAGCGAGCCGAGGTAGCGATTCAAATTGCGCATTGAAATCCTCCGAGCCGGATGCGAACAAAAACCCGGCAGGCTGGACTATGCGGGGAAGTCTCGTCGCCGTATGTCCAAAACAGCACGTATTTGAGAACTTTAATTCCTCCGCGGGTGATCCGCAGAACTCCTTGGGACGCACCCGTGGCAGCTTGCTTCTCGTTCAACGACAGTTAGACAGATAAAACTCAGGTAAAATCAACTTATGAACATTATCGAGGCCACAACAGAATTTGAAAAATGGCTGGAGCGGGAGGTTCCGCTGGTTCGCCAGGACTTGACGCTGAAGCATGCGGCCATGGCCGAGGCGCCGTTCCCTTTTTTTCGCGCGACATTTTATCGCTGGCTGCAACTCTGGCCGGAAGTTTGCGGCGGCGTGACCGAAGCACCGAAGGTGCTGGGCGTTGGAGATTTGCACATTGAAAATTTCGGGACCTGGCGTGACGAAGAGGGGCGGCTGATCTGGGGCGTCAACGATCTCGACGAGGCTTGGCCCGCGGCGTATACGCTGGATCTGGTGCGTCTGGCCGCGAGCACTTACCTCGCGATCGACGCGGACCACCTGGGATTGACGCGTCACCAGGCGGCCGAAGCGATCGAAGAGGGTTATCGCGACGGGCTGGCCGCGGGTGGCGAAGCGTTCATTCTCGCAGAGGAGCATCAGTGGCTGCGGCTGATGGCGCTGAGCAAGCTGCGCGACCCCGTGAAATTCTGGGCCAAGCTCGAAAGTTTTCCGCCATATTCCGCCCAGCCGCCGAACGAAGTACGCAAGCTCATTGAGGCGGCGTTTCCCGCTCCCAAGCGGCCATACAAGTTGAAAAAACGCATCGCTGGTCTGGGAAGCCTGGGCCATCCGCGCATCCTTGCCATGTCGTCGTGGCAAGGCGCGCACATCGCGCGTGAAGCAAAAGCGATTCGGCCCTCGGCGTGGGTGTGGATCAAAAAGAGCAAGTCCGCGGATTTGTATGGCATGAAATTGGTGGCGCGCGCCATCCGCGTGCGTGATCCGTTCGTATTTTTTCACGGGCGGTGGATGGTGCGGCGGCTGGCCCCCGATTGCTCGCGCATCGAGCTTACTTCCCTGCCCGCGGAGCGCGACGAATCGCGGCTGCTGTACGCCATGGGTTGGGAAACTGCGAATATGCATCTGGGAAGTCCGCAGGCGATCAAGGATGTGAAGCGCGATTTAGCGAAACGCAAGAATCACTGGCTGCACAAAACCGCCAAGGGGATGTGCAAGGCCACGCTGAACGATTGGGAGGCGTGGCGGCGCGGGTGGAAAAAATTGGCGAAGAGTTGAAGGCCGCTCACTTTCTTCCGCGCAATATAGCGGCAATTCCCCAGGGGTCGCGGCGACCGTCTGTCAAAAGAATTGCAGTCCCGGAAGTATCAGTTTGTTGAAACCACAAGCAAGAGCGCCCGCCTCAGAAGGCAGGCTGTCCGGCGGGGTACTTACTACTCTAGTGCGGCTGTCCCAAGACTGTACTGCAGTGCAGTAGATTTGGGCTCTGCGGGCGCGTAGGTTGAAGAAGGTCTGGAGTGGAAACACACCTCGCAATGTTGCTGCTTACCGTACCGTGCCTGACATGGATATGCGGAACACTATCGCCAGAGGCGTTTGGTCTCGTGCGACAGAGCGTGGCGCGAAACCGTTCGACAAGGTCCGATGGCGGTCTACGTGGCGTCCGCCGTGGTGAGCGGAGTGACGTGCGCAGTGGTGTTAGCCGGCCCAGAAACTTCTTTCTTCGTGTGAGGTGAACCGATGATGGATACGGATGCGTTCCGTGAGTTCAAGACCGGCTTGACCTTGTTGCGCGATAATTATGTGGACCGCGCCTTGCCGCACATGAAACGCGCGGCGGAACTCGAGCGCAACAATCCTTACTACATGTCCTATCTGGGCGTGGTGCTGGCGCGCTCGGAAAAAAAGTGGGGCGAGGCGGAGTCGCTCTGTGATTCAGCGGTACGCATGAAACGCAACCAGGCGCAGTTGTACCTGAATCTGGCGGAAGTGTATGCCACCGCGGGCAGGCGGGAAGACGCCGTGGAAGCCATTCAAGCGGGGCTAAAATTCGCGCGGAAAGACGTGCGGCTGACCATCGCCATGAATAAACTAACGGATCGCCGACCTCCGGTGCTGACGTTCCTCAATCGCAGGCATCCGTTGAACCGGCAGTTGGGAATCCTGCGTCACCGGGCGTTGGGAGCCATGAGTCAGAGGTAGCTCTGCGAGTTTTTTCACCACCCCCAAACGCAGGAAGGGCGAATGGCGCGAGCCATTCGCCCTTCCTGTTTCTGCATCGCAAAACCTGCTGATTTACTTCTGCGCGTAGTGGCCGAAGCTGTGTTGCATGCCCATTTCCATGAGCATTTTTATGCCGACGCCGTTGAGGCCGTTCGCCAAGGCGTCCTTGCGCACGACTTCCGCGAGATATTCACGGTTGAGCGCGGTGGGATCGTTCGAGTACGGCATGGTGACGAAGAGGCGCATGCCGATTTCGTAGCCCCCTTCGCTGGTGTGAAAGTACACACCGGTGCGCGAAACGCTGAGCGAGCCGCGCAGATCTTCGAAGTGATCCTTTTCCGGATCGGACGGCCGGACGCGCATCAATTGCGTGATTTTGCAGCGGCGCGTGCCCCGCCGTTCCGGGCGACTGCTGGGAATGCTGCCGGGTGTGGATTTGCCAACCATAAAGTCCTGCGATGTAGCCATGAGCCGGTGACCCTCCCGAAAAACACAACTTCCTGTATGCAAGAAGTGTACGGCGGAGGGCGGCAAAAAACCTATAGTGAAAACGTACCTAGCGGAAGTTGCGCTATTGCCGCTTAAGGATAGTACGAAAGTACTGGAAAAGAAATACGGCGGGAGCTTAGGATCAGATGAGAGAGGTGGGTGGGGCAGAAAGGGCGGCGCGGTCCGAACTTGGAAGTGCGGCGGAATGTAGTACCGAATCGGGACTCGGGCTGGAAACGGGTGCTGCTCCAGCCCCAAGAAGGCCAATGTTTTCAGCGGGATCACTCCGGCACTGAGAATGGGAAGGCCATCAGCGCGCGGCTGGCGAAGTGCAGAGCACCGAGATGGCGCTTGAAGTTATTTCCGCTCGGTCGCACAGACCGCCGGATCGCGCGCCCGGGAGATGAACGCATGGCCACAGCAGCGCGGCAAAAATCGTTGGTGGCGAAGACCTTTGGCGCACCTGGGACGCTGGGCCCCTCGGCGGCGTTAAACCTGGCGCTGTCGAAGACAGAAACCACGGCCCGCGTTTTCGTCGCGGCCGAGACGGAGCTCCTGCTGGAGATGTATACGCGCATGCTGAAAAAGGACGCGGCCCTGGAGGTGGTGGGACGCGATGCCCGTACGCCGTTTGATCCCGCAGCACTGGCGGGAAGCGGCGCGAATATCCTGCTGCTGACCTCATGCGGGAAGCTGCTCGAGGATTTGGACGTGATTCGCGGCGTGCGGGCCAGCGAGCCCAACGTGGAAATCGTGATGCTCGGGGAAATCAGCGAAGAAGCGGAGTTTCTGCAGTGCGTGCGCGCGGGAGTGCGGGGCTATTTGGCGCGGGATTCAAGGTCCGAAGATATCCTGCGGGCGATTATGCAGGTGCGCGAGGGTGCGGCGGTATGTCCGGGAAAGCTGTGCGCGCGGCTGTTTCGCTATTTTGAGAGCGAGGCCAAGTCGCTGCCGTCCGCCAGCGTACACCAGCGACTGGGGCTAACGCGGCGCGAACAGCAATTGATCCCTCTGGTGGCGCGGGGCCTGACCAACAAAGAAATTGCCAACCACTTTTCGCTATCCGAACAAACGGTAAAGAACCATCTCTACCGCATGAAGCATAAGATTGGCGCGCAGGATCGCTTGAGCATCGTGCATGTCTGTCGCATGCAAGGCTTTATGGTGTAGATCACGGAAATTCAATTTTTTACTCGGCGAGTACAATGACGATTCCATATACTTCCCTTTGTAAAGAATTGTGTTCAGTTAACCGCGAGCATCCCTTCTAGAACCCTCCTTATCTTGTCTGTTCCGGCGAATCTTGCAGCGCGGACATTGCCTGTTTTTTCGTTGTCGCGGCTGAACTCAGAAACCTAACTTATTTAGAATCAATACTTAAAAAACTGCATAAAAACAAACGACTTTAGCCTTCTTCAGGATGAACACTTACAAAAAACACTAGACGGGTGCCCCAGACGACGCAAAGTGCAAAACGCATCTTGGCAATGACCCATTCGCGCAGTTGGGGTGACTCTACTCCTCGTTTGTGCGATTCTTCTGGCCTACATTTGGCCGCAGGAATGTGGTCGAGGACGGGCGCATGCTGAAAAAATTCAAGGATCTAACAGAAAAAGAGATTCTGGCGCTGGCCATAGCCTCGGAAGAAGAAGACGGTCGGATCTACGGCGAGTTTGCGGACGCCTTGCGCGAGTCCTATCCGGCCACGGCGCAGATGTTCGAGGAGATGCGCGAGGAAGAAGTGGTGCACCGCGACCGGCTGTTCGCCATGTTCCGGCAGCGTTTTGGCGAACGCATCCCGCTGATCCGCCGCGAAAACGTTAAAGGATTTATCACCCGCCGGCCGACGTGGCTGGTGCGTCCGCTGGGCGTAAACGTGGCGCGGCGCCAGGCGCGCGAAATGGAAATGGAGGCGGCGCGCTTTTACGCTAAGGCGGTGACGCGCGTGACCGACGCTTCCACGCGCGAATTACTCAATAAATTGGCCGATGAAGAGCGCAAGCATCAGGCTACCGCCGGGGATCTGGAAGAAAAACACCTTACGGTGAATGCCCGCGCGCAAGAGGACAAATCGCACGAGAAATTGTTTTTGCTGCAAGTTGTCCAGCCGGGCCTGGCCGGACTGATGGACGGTTCGGTCTCGACACTAGCGCCGCTCTTTGCCGCGGCCTTCGCCACGCACAAAAGCTGGGACGCCTTCCGCGTGGGATTGGCCGCTTCCCTGGGCGCGGGAATTTCCATGGGCTTTGCGGAATCGCTCTCGGACGATGGCTCGCTCACGGGACGCGGTTCGCCATGGATTCGCGGGGTGGTGATCGGTGGAATGACCACAGCCGGCGGCATCGGCCACACTATGCCGTTCCTAATCCAGAATTTTCACACCGCCACGATTATCGCGTTGATTGTGGTGCTTTTTGAATTGGGCGCCATCGCCATCATTCGCCACAAATATATGGATACGCCTTTTTTGCAGGCCGCATTTCAGGTGGTGGTTGGCGGCGTCCTGGTGTTTATCACCGGCTGGTTGATTGGGAGTTCGTAGCTCGGAAGAACAGTTCAGTCCGAATGCGCCGGCGCGGTGACGTGCTGTGGCGCGCGCGAAAATAACCGCTGCAGCCAGCTTTGCAAACGGTCCATATAAATATAAACGATCGGCGTGGTGAACAGCGTCAGCAACTGGCTGACGATCAGTCCGCCGATGATGGTCACGCCGAGCGGGCGGCGCAATTCGGAGCCAACTCCGGAGCCGATCGCCAGCGGCAAAGCTCCGAGCAGCGCAGCCATGGTGGTCATCAAGATCGGCCGAAAGCGCAACAAGCACGCTTTGTAAATTGCGTCCACCGGGGAAAGATCTTCTTCGCGCTCGGCCTGTACCGCGAAATCGATCATCAAAATTGCGTTTTTCTTAACGATGCCAATCAACAGGATGATGCCGATCAGCGCGATCATGTTGAGATCGCCCCCGGTGATTTTTATGGCGAGAATCGCACCGATGCCGGCGGACGGAATCGTGGAAAGAATCGTGATTGGGTGAATGAAACTTTCGTATAGGATCCCGAGAACGATGTACACCGCTATCACCGCGGTGATCACCAATATCAATTGCGAGGAACGCGCATCCTGAAACGCCTGCGCGGTGCCCTGAAACGAAGCGTGCACCGTCGGCGGGATTTGCAAGCCCGCCTTCGCCTCCTCGATGTGCTCAACCGCCGGACCGAGCGAAGAGCCGGGAGCAAGGTTGAACGAAATCGTAATCGCAGGAAAAATTCCCTGGTGATTCACGGAAAGCGCGGTGTTGGACGGCTCAAAATGCGCGAACGCGCTCAACGGCACGAGCTTCGCGGTATTCGACGGCACATAAATCGAATTCAGCGCCTCAGGATCTTGCTGCGCCCCGGGCGCGATTTCCAGTATCACGTGATATTGATTAATTCCCTTGTAGATCACCGAGACTTGGCGCTGCCCAAACGCGTCGTTGAGCGTGTTATCGACGTCCGCCATTTGTACGCCCAGGCGCGAAGCTGTGTCACGGTCGATGGCCAGCGAGCTCTGCAGACCTTTCATCTGCTGATCGGAATTAACGTCGCGCAATTCCGGTACGCTCTGCATACGCTGCATCAGAATCGGCGCCCAGTGATTCAAGTCCTCCAGATTGTCGGCCTGCAACGTATATTGATACAGCGCCCCGCCAAAGCGGCCGCCAACACTGACGTCCTGCACCGGCTGCAAGAACAGTTCGGCTCCCGGGACTTTCGCGGTGGCGTCGCGAATGCGTCCGATCACTTCGTCGGCGCTAATTTTGCGCTCGGCCTTCGGCTTAAGCTGCGCGAATATCATGGCGATGCTGCCGCCGCTGCCCCCGCCGGTGAACGCCGAAACGTTGTCCACCGCGGGATCCTGCAGCACGATATCGCTAAGCGTGCGCATTTTCTGCGACATCGCGGCGAACGATAAATCCTGGTCGCCCTGAATCATGCCGCGGATGCGTCCGGTATCCTGCTGCGGAAAGAAACCGGAATTGACGTGCCCGGCGAGATACACGCACAATCCCGCGGTGGCGAAGGTCAGACCCAGAATCAGCAACTGGCGGCGCAAGACCCAACGCAAGGAAATGTCGTAAACGCGCAGCAAACCGTTGAAGGCGCGCTCCCAAAAACGGTACAGCCAGTTGTGCTTGCCGGTGTCCTGCCGCAGAAACCGCGCGCACATCATCGGCGTGGTGGTCAGCGAAATTAACAGCGACACGCCGATGGCCACGCTGAGCACCACCGCAAATTCGCGAAACAGCCGCCCGGCGATTCCGGGCATCCACAAAATAGGAATGAATACGGCCACCAGCGAAGCGCTCATGGAAATAACCGTGAAGCCGATTTCCCTCGAGCCTTTCATGGTGGCAGCCAGCGGCGACATGCCGTTCTCTATGTGCCGCGTGATATTTTCCATGACCACGATGGCATCATCGACGACGAATCCAGTACAAATGGTCAGCGCCATCAGCGAAAAATTGTCCAAACTGTAGTGGCACAGATACATCACGCCAAACGTACCGATCAGCGACAGCGGCACCGCCACACTGGGAATAAACGTAGCCCAGGCGTTGCGCAAAAACGCAAAGACCACCAGCACCACCAGGATGACGGAGATAATCAGCGAAACCTCGACATCGTGCACCGAAGAACGGATCGTGACCGTGCGATCCACGCTCACATTCAAGTGCATCGATGGCGAAATGGACGCCTTCAGTCGCGGCAATTCCTTGAAAACGCGGTCAACGGTGGCGATCATGTTCGCGCCCGGCTGGCGAAAGATCGCAATGATCACCGAGCGTTTGCCGTTCGTGAGCGCCAAATTGCGGGTGTCTTCCAGCGAATCCACCACCTCTCCGATATCGCCGAGCCGCACCGCGGCGCCTCCGCTGCCGGTGGCTCGATTTCCCGCGACAATCAGCGGATTGTATTCGTACGCCTTGAAAATTTGGTCGGTGTCCGTGACCGTGAAGGTTCGCGTGGCATCGGAGAGCGAGCCTTTCGCCAAATTGGCATTGGCGGATTGCAGCGCTTTACGAATGGTTTCCAGGCTGATGCCGTAACTGTTCAGCTGCGTGGGATTGACTTCCACGCGCACTGCCGGGCTCGAGCTGCCCCACACGTAAACCTGCCCAACGCCCTGCACTTGCGCAATTTTCTGCGCCAGGATCGAATTCGCCGCGTCGTAAATTTCCGCCGGCTGCACGTTGTCCGAGGTAAGCGAGAGCAGCAGGATCGGCGAGTCCGCCGGGTTTGCTTTGCGGTACGTCGGTTGCCCGGGAAGGTCCGCGGGAAGCTGGCTGCGCGCGGCGTTGATGGCGGCTTCCACGTCGCGCGCCGCGGCGTTGATGTCGCGATTCAAGTCGAATTGCAGCACGATGCCGGTGTTGCCCAGGCCGCTGGAGGACGTCATCTGTGTGACGCCGGCGATGCGGCCGAACTGCCGCTCCAGCGGCGTGGCCACCGCGGAGGCCATGGTTTCAGGACTGGCGCCCGGCAAACTCGCGCCCACGCCAATCGTTGGAAAGTCCACCTGCGGCAGCGGTGCAACCGGCAAGAGCCCGAAAGCCACCACGCCGGAAAGAAAAATTGCGATAGTGATCAGCGTGGTCGCCACGGGGCGGCGAACGAAGGGGGCCGAAAAATTGGTTGAAGAATTCATCGCTGCGATTAGTCCCCGTGCGCCAGCTCTTCTTCCGAAAGGGTGTTTCCAAAATGAAAAGTGAAACGGTGCGATAGCCAATCAAAAGCTAAATACACGACCGGCGTGGTGTACAGCGTCAACAGCTGACTGAGAATGAGACCGCCGACGATGGTGATTCCCAAGGGCCGGCGCAATTCCGCACCGACACCAGAACCCAACGCCAGGGGCAGTCCGCCGAGTAATGCGGCCATGGTCGTCATCATAATTGGCCGAAAACGCAGCAGACACGCTTCGTAAATCGCATCCAGCGGCGACTTCCCTTCCTTGCGCTCCGCTTCCAGCGCAAAGTCGATCATCATGATCGCGTTTTTCTTGACGATGCCGATCAGCAAAATGATGCCGATCAGCGCGATGATGCTGAATTCCATGTGAAATAAGAGCAGCGCTAGAATCGCGCCTACACCGGCCGAAGGCAGCGTCGATAGAATCGTAATCGGATGAATAAAACTCTCGTACAACACGCCAAGAACGATGTACACCGTGACCAGCGCGGCAAAAATCAGGATAGGTTCATTGGCCAGCGAATTCAGGAACGCCGCGGCCGTCCCTTGGAACGTGCCCTGAATGCTCACCGGCATGTTCAAATCCTGCTTCACTTTGTTGATGGCCTCGACAGCTTGCCCCAACGACGCATTCGGCGCCAGATTGAAAGACAGCGTCACCACCGGAAATTGTCCTTGGTGATTTACGGTCAAAGGCGCAGCGCCAGGCTCAAATCGCGTAAACGCGCTTAGCGGCACTTGCTGCCCGGTCGACGACCGCACATAAATATTTTTCAGCGCGTCCGGATCCTGTTGAAACTGCGGATCCACTTCCAGCACCACGTGGTATTGATTGAGCTGCGTATAAATCGTCGAGACCTGGCGCTGCCCGAAAGCGTCGTAAAGCGTGTTGTCAATGTCCGCCGGAAAAATTCCCAGCCGCGAGGCGGAATCGCGATCGATGGTCAGCGTAGCGAGCAAACCTTGACCGAGCTGATCGCTGGCCACGTCGCGCAGTTCAGGCAGCGTTTTCAGCTTTTCAATGAAGCGCGGCGTCCAGTATGCAAGCTCTTTACCGGATACATCCTCGAGGCTGTACTGAAACTGCGTGCGGCTCACGCGGTCTTCCACCGTCAAATCCTGCACCGACTGCAGAAATAACGAAATGCCATCGACCTTCTGCACATTCGGCTGCAACCGCCGAATGACGTCGGAAGCGCTGACGCCGCGTTCCTTCAGCGGCTTGAGATTGACCTGGATGCGCCCGGTGTTCAGCGTGGTGTCGGTACCATCGATGCCGATGAACGATGACAAACTTTCCACCGCCGGATCCCGCAAAATCACGTCGGCCAGCTGCTGCTGCCGCTGCGCCATCGCCGTGAACGAAATATTTTGCGGCCCTTCGGAAACGCCCAGAATCACGCCGGTGTCCTGCACCGGAAAAAATCCTTTCGGAACGTAAATGTACAAAAGAATCGTAGCCACAAACGTGCCGACGGTAACGATCAGCGTGATAGTCCGGAAACGCAAGACCGTTTGTAGCGTTCGCCCATAAAACGCGATCACCGCGTTAAACGCGTCTTCCGATTTGCGATAAAACCAGCTCTCTTCGTCCTTGTCCTTATGCCGCAAAAGTTTCGCCGCCAGCATGGGCGTAAGCGTCAGCGAGACAAATGCGGAAACCAGAATCGTCACCGCCAGCGTAATGGCGAATTCACGAAACAGCCGGCCAACAATATCGCCCATAAACAGCAGCGGGATCAGCACCGCGATCAGCGACACCGTCAGCGACAAAATCGTAAAACCAATCTGCTCCGCTCCCTTCAGCGCCGCCTGCAGCGGCGATTCGCCTTCTTCTAAAAAGCGGCTGATGTTCTCCACCATCACGATGGCGTCGTCCACCACAAAACCCGTAGAAATCGTCAGCGCCATCAATGTCAAATTATTCAAACTAAATCCCAGCAAATACATCGCCGCAAACGTACCCACAATGGAAAGCGGCACCGCCAGCGCCGGAATAATGGTCGCCCGCAAGCTGCGCAAAAACACAAAAATGACCATCACCACCAGCGCGATGGTCAGCATCAGCGAAAACTGCACATCCTCGACGGACGCGCGAATGGTTACGGTGCGGTCGGTAAGAATGGCGACACTCACCGCCGCGGGCAGCGCGTGCTGCAGTTGCGGCAGAATGTTTTTCACGCGATCGACCACGGCGATGATATTCGCGCCGGGCTGCCGTTGAATATTCAGAATCACCGCCGGATTTTTATTCGCCCACGCCGCTTGCTGCACGTTCTCCGCGCCATCGAACACCGTGGCCACGTCGGTGAGCCGCACCGGCGCACCGTTGCGATACGCAATGATCACCGGCGCATAACTGGCGCTCGAAATCAGTTGATCGTTCGCGCCAATAATGTACGCCTGGTGCTTCCCATCAAACGTGCCCTTCGCCTGATCCACGTTCGCGTTATTCAGCGCCGTGCGCAAATCTTCCAGGCTCAAGCCATAAGAGGCCAGCGCTGTGGGATTCGCCTGCACGCGCACCGCCGGACGCTGTCCGCCGCTGATGCTCACCAGCCCCACGCCGCTGAGCTGTGAAATCTTTTGCGCCAGTGTGGTATCCGCCAGATCTTCCACTTTCGACAGCGGCAGCGACGTCGAAGACAGCGCCAGCGTCAAAATCGGCGCGTCCGCGGGATTGATCTTGCTGTAAATCGGAGGGTTGGGCAGTCCGGCAGGAAGAAAATTAGACGCGCCGTTAATGGCCGCTTGTACTTCCTGCTCCGCCACATCGATATTCAAATCCAGCACGAATTGCAGCGTAACGATCGAGCTGCCATACGAACTGGTCGACGTCATCTGATTCAGTCCGGGAATCTGCCCGAACTGCCGCTCCAGCGGCGCGGTAATCGACGAAGCGGTAACGTCCGGACTCGCGCCCGGATAAAACGTTTGTACCTGAATGGTCGGGTAATCGACTTGCGGCAACGCGGAAACGGGCAACTGGCGATAAGCCACGAAGCCTACCAGCAAGATCGCCACCATCAAAAGAATGGTCGCTACGGGCCGAAGAATAAACGGCCGGGAAAGGTTCATTTCGGGGCAGCTCCGGGCGCGCCTCCAGCTTTCGCAGCCGGCGAATTCTTAGGCGCCGCGGTAACGCGAGCGGGAGATGCCGCACTCGGCGCATTCACCGCGGCAGCAACGGTCGGCATCGGCGCCACCGTCGGATTGATTTGCGTCCCATCCTGCAGCTTGTCTTGACCGTCAATCACCACGTTGGTTCCCGCAGAAACGCCGGACGCCAGCCCCACCAGGTTGCCGGTGGTTTGTGCGACGGTCACCGCCTGAATTTTTGCGACGTTACCCGCCGCTGCGATATACACGTACGTTCCCTGCGGACCGCGCTGAATAGCCGCCACGGGCACCAGCGTTATGTCGTGTTTCGTATCCACCAGCAGATGCACGTTCACGAACTGATTTGGAAACAGCATATTGTTGTCGTTGCTGAAAACAGCCTTGAGCTTATACGTGCCGGTAGTCACATCGATCTGATTGTCGATGGTCGCGAGTTTTCCACCGGTAATTTTCGTGGTGTCGTCGCGGTCCCAGGCCTCCACGGAAAGTTGCGCGCTCCCATGCAGCTTGCCCATTACTTGCGGCAACTGATCCTGCGGCAGCGTAAAAATCACGGAGATCGGTTGTAATTGCGTGATCACCACCAGCCCGGTCGTATCCGCGGCGTGCACGATGTTTCCGACATCCACTAGACGCAAACCCACGCGCCCGCCGATCGGCGCGGTGATGTGCGAGTAGGTAATATTCAATTTCGCGCTGTCAATGGCCGCCTGATCGGCTTGAATTGAGCCATGCGATTGCCCCACCGACGCTTCCTGCGTATCCAGTTGCTGCTGCGGTATGACGCCCTCTTTGAAAAGCAGCTTGTAGCGTTCCAGATCGATTTGCACATCTTTCAGTTGCGCCTGATCCTTCGCCAGTTGGCCTTGCGCCTGCTCCAGCGCCACTTGATAAGGCCGCGGATCGATTTCCACCAATGCGTCGCCTTCGTGTACGAATTGTCCTTCGGTAAAATTCACCTTCACGATCGCGCCATCGACGCGGCTGCGCACCGTCACGGTGTTGTACGCCGTGACGGTTCCAAGGCCATCAAAATAAACGGGAAGATCGCCGCGTTGCGCGGTCGAAACCACCACGGGAACCACCGGGTTCCCAAATGCACCCGGATCGCCGGGCATTCCGTTCGGGCCGGCGCCCGGAGCTCCGGAATTTTGCGCCTGTGTTTGCACCTGCGCTCCGCGGTAATACCACACGCCGCCAACCACCACCGCCAGCACCACTACCCACATCCACCAATGGCTCTTGGCGCGATCCGTTGGAGCGCTTCGCACCTCCGGCTCTCGAAGGCCAGTGGAATTCGGGTCACCCATGCACTTAGCTCCTATCGTCCAATGAAAAAACGGCATTCCAATGCTGGCATCCCAAACAGACCACCGGACATGCGCAATCGCGGTGCTGTTCGATTATGTAAGCGTACAGGAAAGCTCCGCCCTCTGGCATTTAGACGGGGGAGGGTGGGCAAAGGTTACGCGCGGCACTGGGGTTTCCGCGATACGCCGCAATGGTCACCCCCAGCGGGGGTACCACCGCTAATCGTGATTTCGTTAATGCGAAAATGCATGGCACAACCTAAACTGTAGGGCGACAGAAGCTCGCGTAGAGGCCGCCCAGTGCTTGGGTCGTAACAATATCTCTTGCTCTGCTCATGAACCACAATTTCTGGCATGGAGGAACAAATGCTTAAGGGCCTGATCCTGGGAATTATCGTTGGTTTTCTGCTGGTGGCCGCGGGCATTCATCTTTACTTCGCCACCGGCCAGGCGCCCGTGGCGACCTCAGCAGCGCCTATGCCGTTCGAACGGAGGTACGCGCACATCGCTCTCGATGCCTATCTCAACAAATTGCCGCATCCCGAGCCGCAAACGCCCGCCGATGAACCGAACTATCTGGCGGGCGCGGAAGTGTATAAGCAGAATTGCGCGGTCTGCCATGGCTTGCCTGGGATGGCGAAAACCTCCATCGCCACGGGAATGTTTCCGAAGCCGCCGCAGCTTTGGCAAGGCGTGGGCGTGACCGACGACGAAGCCTGGGAAACTTACTGGAAGGTGGAAAATGGCATCCGCATGACCGGGATGCCGGGATTTAAGGGGCAGTTGAACGAAACGCAAATCTGGCAGGTCAGCGTATTGCTAAACCATGGGGATAAAATTCCCGCCTCGGTGAAGACGGCGCTGGCCAGCAACCTGGCATCGGGAGTTTCCACGCCCGGAGTTTTGCCGGTTGTTCCGTCACCCGTTTTGCCACCGCAAAAACCTCTCGTGCAACCCTAAACCTTGCACCGCTGCCGAGCTCCACCGCCCGGCGCGTGCAATTACGTTTCCGGCACGACGAGTTGGTCAGCATTACGCAGCTCCGGAAAACCCCAGGCCCACAACGCGGTGACCACCAGCGTGCCGATGCCTCCCAAAATTACCGCCGGCACGGTGCCGAACCACTGTGCCGTGACACCAGACTCGAATTGCCCAAGTTGGTTGGAAGCGCCAATGAAAATCATGTCTACGGCGTTGACGCGGCCGCGCATTTCGTCCGGCGTGGCCACTTGAATGAGCGTGCCGCGCACCACCACGCTGACCATATCGGTCGCGCCAACCAGCGCGAGCGCAATCAGCGACAACACCAAACTATGTGAAACGCCAAACAAAATCGTGAACGCGCCAAATCCTGCCACGCACCACAGCATCGTTGCGCCTGCCCGTTTGCGCAGCGGACGATAAGCCAGCAGCAGCGACATAAACGCGGCGCCGACTCCCGGCGCGCTGCGTAATAATCCCAATCCCAGCGGACCGGTGCGCAGAATTTCTCGCGCAAAAACCGGCAACAATGCCACCGCGCCGCCGAGCAAAACGGCAAAAAGATCCAGCGAAATCGCGCCAAGAATTAATTTCTTCGCCCAGATATATTTCACGCCGACTAGAAACGTTGTCAGCGAGGCAGGTTCCCGGCGGCGCGCGGCCTGTTCGGTTTTTATCATCAATGCGCAGACGGTTGCCGCAAGGGCGGCAACCACGCTCATGGCGTATACGGCGGACGGCCCGCGAAACAATCCGTACGCCAGGCCGCCGATCGCCGGACCCATGATGGTCGCGCCTTGAAAAATCGTGGAGGCCCACGCCACCGCGCTCTGAAAATGCTCTTCCGAAACCAGTTGCGGAAGTATCGCGCGGGTCACTGGACCGTTGAACGAGCGCACCACTCCAAGCAACACCAGCACAGAGTAAATGGGCGCGACGCTTGCGATGTGCCGCCAGGCAATGACCATCAACAAAGACGAACAAATCGCAAAACCCACATAGCAGATTATGATCACCTTCTTGCGGTCAAACCGATCGGCGACGTGCCCGGAAATCAGGAACAGCAAAATTCCGGGAAGGAATTGCGCCAGTCCGACGAGACCGAGGTCCAGCGCCCGTTTTGTGGTTGCGTAAATTTGCCAGCCGACGGCGACAGATTGCATTTCCGTGGCAACTATGATCAGGAAGCGCGACAGTTGAAAGAGACGGAAACCCGGATGGCGAAATGCCGCCAAGCCTTGACCGGTCGAACTGGTGTTCGTGGGAGTCGGGCCTGCGGGCATGTCGTTACAAGGCAATCCAAGAGGAATTACTTTGCGACGAGGCCAGCACTGCGGTGATGAAGCGCATGCCTGCGACACCTTCTTGAATGCCGGGAACAAGGAGTGACGAGAGAGCGGGCTGGCGATTTTCCAGGCGCGCGTGAATTTGTTCGGCAAGATCCGTGTAGAGCTGCGTAAAACCTTCGAGATAGCCCTCGGGATGGCCCGCGGGCGTGCGGCTGGCGTGCGCAGCCACCGGAAGCGAACCAGCGCCGTTGCGCGCGATGGTTCTCGGCGGCTCACCAAGAGGAGAAAAAATCAAGTCGTTGGCACGCTCCTGACACCAGGAAAGGCCAGCCTTTTCGCCGTAGATGCGCAGCGCCAGGTGATTATCGTTCCCCGGCGCGACCTGACTGGCCCAAAGCATGCTACGTACATTTTTTTCGAAGCGCAAAAGCAGGTTGACGTTGTCGTCCAGGCGGCGGCCGGGGACGAAGCTGGTGAGATCGGCGGCGACTTCTCTGCACGCCAATCCCGAAACAAAAGTCGCGATATTGAAGGCGTGCGTGCCAATGTCGCCGAGCGCGCCGGCAGGACCGTTGCGCGCCGGATCGGTTCGCCACACTGCTTGTTTTTGACCCGTGGCTTCGACCCAAGTGGACAGCCAATCCTGCGCGTACTCAATCTGAATCACGCGGAGAGCGCCGAGCGCGCCCTCGCGAACCATTTCGCGAGCCTGGCGCACCATCGGATAACCCGTGTAGTTGTGCGTAAAGCCAAAGATTAGGCCGGTCCGCTGGACGATTTCCGCCAGCTCGAGGGCATCGGAAAGCGTGGTGGTTAGCGGCTTATCGCAGATGACGTGGATGCCGGCTTCGAGAAAAGTTTTGGCCGGCGCGAAATGCAAATTATTGGGAGTAACGATGGCGACGGCATCGATGCGGTCGTGTCGCTGCGCTTCGGCGGCGGCCATCTCCTCGAAATTGCTGTACGCGCGCGGGATGTGCAGTTCCGCAGCAGCGGCGCGGCTGCGCGCGGCATCGGAGGTCAATGCGGCGGCGACAAGTTCGTAGCGGTCGTCGAGGCGCGCGGCAATGCGGTGCACTGCCCCTATAAATCCTCCGGGACCGCCGCCGACCATGCCGAGACGCAGTCGTCGGCGTGTTGGGAAGGGTGCATTCTCGGCAGTCATTTAGCGATTCCTCTCGACGGATTCGTGTGCCTCTTGCGCGGTACGGTCCAGATAATGAATTTCTCCGGCTTCGCGCAAACGCTCGGCAGCGCTCTCCGGCGTGATATCGCGTTGCGGTGAGGCCAGCAGTTCGTAGCCGACCATGAATTTTTGCACCGTCGCGCTGCGCAACAGCGGCGGAAAATAGTGCGCGTGAAAATGGCATTCGGGATGTGCGTGCGCGTCGGTGGGACGCTGATGAAAGCCCATCGAATACGGAAAGGAAGTTTCAAAGAGATTGTCGTAGCGCGTGGTGACGCGGCGGAGAATATCGGCCAGAAGGTCGCGCTCGCTCCTGGACAGCTCGTCCATGGCCGCGAAGTGGCGTTTGCTCGCCACCAGAATCTCAAACGGCCAGACCGCCCAGTACGGCACCAGCGCGACGAATCCATCATTCTGGCAGACGATGCGCTCGCGGTGTTGCAATTCGAGCGCCAGGTAATCGCAGAGCAAGCAAGAATGCTTTTTCGCCTGGTATTCCGCGAAGGAGGCTACTTCCCTCCCGGGAATATTCGGGATTGAAGCGTTGGACCAGATCTGGCAGTGCGGATGAGGATTGCTGGCGCCCATGATGGCGCCGCGATTTTCAAAAATTTGCACGTGCTGAACCCAGTCCAGCGCGGCAAGCGACGTGAATTGTTCCGCCCACACCTCGACCACGATGCGCAATTCGGCGAGCGACATGCGCGGAATGGTGAGATCGTGGCGCGGAGAAAAACACACCACGCGGCAGAGCCCCGATTCGGTTTCCGCGACCAGCAGGCCCGCATCGTTCAGCGAAATTTGCGGAGATTGTGGGAGGAGCGCGGCGTAATCGTTATCGAAAACGAAGGTACTTGAATATTTCGGGTTGTGCGCTCCACCCGCGCGTTCATTGCCGGGGCAAAGGTAGCAATTCGGATCGTATTGCGGCTGATCGGTGGGGGCGGGTTTTTCGACCTTGCCTTGCCACGGACGCTGCGTGCGCTGTGGAGAGACGAGTACCCATTCGCGTAACAACGGATTGAAACGGCGATGCGGGGTGCGCGCCAACTCCGGAAAATTTGACGGTTCGGTCATGGTGCCGGCTCTTCGGGAGTCGATTCCCGTGACGCAAGTTCTTCGTGTGCGCAACTCTTCGGCATTTTTTCTTCGAAGAATGATTCTACACGATGGCTTCGGCGCCTTGTGAGGCTTCGCAGATATAAATGTCCGGACGCAAGCCCGTGGCGGCCTGGTATTCAGAGGCGATGTGTTGCTGAAATGCGGCGGCATGCTCCGCGGCGACGAAATTAATGGTGCAGCCGCCAAAGCCGCCGCCGGTCATGCGCGCGCCGTAGACGCCGGGTTGCCTGGCGGCAATGGCGACCATGATGTCGAGCTCCGGGCAACTGATTTCGTAATCATCGCGCATGCTGCGGTGCGACTCGGCCATCAGCGGAGAGAGTTCGCTGATTTTTCCCGTTCCGAGCGCGGCGGCGGCGGCGTGCACGCGCGCGTTTTCCGTGATGATGTGGCGGCAGCGGCGATAAATCACCTCGGACAAGAGCGCGCGATGCTGTTCGAGTTGCGCGAGCGTGACGTCGCGCAGCGCCACGATGCCCGGAAGCGCGGCGGAGAGCCGCCGGACGCCCTCTTCGCATTCGGCGCGGCGCGTATTGTATTCGCTGGCGCCAAGCTGATGCTTGACCATGCTATTGCAAATGACCAGTTGCACGTTCGGCGGAAGCGGCACGAGACGAAATTCGAGCGAGCGGCAATCGAGCAGCAACGCGTGTCCAGCACGGCCGTGGCAGGACACGAAGGGATCCATGATGCCCACATGCGCGCCCACAAATTCATTCTCCGCGCGCTGGCACAGCAAAGCGAGTCGCGTGCGATCGATGGGATGTTTGGAAATATCCAGCAGCGCGTATCCCACGCTGACGTCGATGGCCGCCGAAGAACTCAGTCCTACGCCGACGGGAACGTCGCTGGCAATGTAGAGGTTGGCGCCAGAAAGTCGATAACCGGATTTTTCCAGGATGGTGGCCACACCGAACGGATAATCCGACCAGTGGTGCGTAGCGCGCGAAGGCAAGGCATCAAGGTCGGCCTCAACGGTGGCGTCGAAAGCCTCGGAATAGACGACGAGTTTGCGGTCATCGCGCGGGGCGATGGCCACCTGACAGGAAAAGTCGATGGCGGCTGGGAGAACGAAGCCGTCGTTGTAATCCGTGTGTTCGCCAATGAGATTGACGCGGCCGGGTGCGCGATAGAGCGCGGCGGACGATCCGAATCGGTGCGCGAACTTGGCGAGTAGGTCCGAGGCGTTAGTCACAAAAGTTCCGGGAGTAATATCGCATAGTTGCGAAATTTGCGCTCCGCCTCCAGTCGGATCAGTAAATTAACGACGCAAAGAGTCAATGCAGTAACGAACCGCCGCGCCACTCTTCGCGAATCACAGCGGGTGTGGGTGAAACGAGTCGACGACCCCTACCCTGGGGTGTTTTCGGCGAAACGTTGGTAAGTTACTGAAATTAATGTAGATAACGTGATTTGCGTTTGGCAAAACGTGCGCAAGTGATTGAAAACAAAGGATGCGTTTGGGGCATACCGCTCCGCTTACTAGGGTTGATTGCGCCAGAGCAGCGGCACGTAGTAGATGTCGAGATACCAGGCGAGGGCGAATAGAAAGGCGGCTCCGAGCAGCGTCCAAAGAAAGAGGCGAACGGGGAGGGTGCGGCTGAGGGGTACCTGGGGATGCGTGTGGTAACGGAAGAGGGTTCCACTGAGCAGGCAGACACATGCGGCGAGTCCGATGCGGGCGAAGGAGGCCACTAGGCGCTCTTCCCAGCGCGTGGCGGGGAGGAAGAAGGCGGTGTCCAGCAAGGCATAAAGGGAGAGGATGCTCAGCGCGAGGGAAATGGCTCTGCCGAGATCGAGAAGCACGTGGCAGCCTCCAGCGGCGGAAGGGCGTGGCGCGGGTTACCTCGCGTCACGTCCGTACCTGCGATAACGCGGCTCGTGGCGGAAAAAATGGCGGATGAGCCTGTAAGCCGGATTCTGTGCGGTTCGCACGCTGCGTTTCGCGACTTGCGTCGCGGCGCTTGCGGCGAACTGCGGCGATCATTCCTCTAGGTCGCGCCTCGCGGCGTGACTCCAGCAGCCTACCCGAGGGTCCAAACGAGCCGGGCTAGCTCTCCCCTCCTATTTGGCCTTGCACCACGCGGGGTTTTCCGTGCCCCCGATGTTGCCATCGGAGCGGTGGGCTCTTACCCCACCTTTTCACCCTTACCGGCAAGCGCACGCGAAGCGAAGACGTCCCGCAGGTTTACCTGCGCGATGCCACCGTACGGCGCGTGCCGGCGGTTTAAGTTTCTGTGGCACTATCCGTCGCTCGGGGTTGCATCGGCGATTTTTAGGCCGCCTGTGTTCCTGGCAAACTCGAGCGCCCTGGCGTTACCAGGCGCGTTGCCCATTCCTGACCGCGCGCGCCGCGAACGGCCCGCGCTACTCAGGTGGTGTCCGGACTTTCCTCCCGCTCACGCCTGCAACGAGTTGCCCCGCCACAACCGCAAGCCAGCGATCACCCGGCTCACCCGCCAAACACATTATATCAAGATTTCCAACGGGTTCAGACGACAGGTTCGAGGGTCGACGGTTACAGAGCGAAGAAATCGTGTCACCAAGAGGCAGATCTTTACCGCAGCCTAGGCCTTCAACAATTTCTCAAACTCCGCTTCAGTTAAAACGGCCACTTTTAGTTCGCGGGCTTTATCCAGTTTGGAGCCAGCGTCGGCGCCGGCAACTACGTAGTCGGTTTTTTTGCTTACGGATCCGGAGAGTTTGCCGCCGTGTTGCTGGACCAGTTCGCCGGCGGCTTCGCGGGTGCGGTTGGCGAGAGTGCCGGTGAAGACGAAAGTTTTTCCGGCGAATTTGTCGCTTTTTATGGTGCGCTTGGCGGCGGTAGGACGGATGCCGACCTTGTCCAATTTTTTGATCAGCTGGCGGTTGGCGGCCTCCGAGAAAAATTCGGCGATGGCCGCAGCCACCTTCGGTCCAACTTCGGCCACTTCCGTCAACTGCTCCTCGGTTGCCGCCGCAAAATCGTCCAGCGACGAAAAATGTTCGGCCAAGAGTTGCGCGGTGCGTTCGCCAACGAAGCGGATGCCCAGCGCGTAAATCAAACGGGCCAGCGGCTGCTTTTTGCTGGCGGCGATGCCGTCCAATAAATTTTGCGCGGACTTTTCGGCCATGCGCTCAAGGTTCCGCACGTCGTCGAGTTGTAAGCTGTAAAGATCGGCCACATCCTTCACCAAGCCTTTGTCGACCAGTTGATCCACGATTTTGTCGCCCAGGCCGTCGATGTCCATGGCGTGGCGGGCCGCGAAATGCAGCAGCGACTCTTTTCGCTTCGCCGGGCAGGCGGCGTTTACGCAGCGGTAGGCGACTTCGTCTTCGGCTTTGTGGATGGTGCTGCCGCATTCGGGGCATTTCTTCGGCATCTCAAAAGGGCGGCGGTCCTTCCCTTGTTTCACAACCTTGAGGATGTGCGGAATGACTTCGCCGGCGCGTTCGATCAGCACGGTGTCGCCGATTTGCACGCCCAGGCGATTGATTTCGTCCATGTTGTGGAGCGTGGAACGACTCACGGTGACCCCGCCAACTTGTACCGGTTCGAGAAAAGCCACCGGCGTGAGCGCGCCGGTGCGGCCCACCTGCACGCGAATGTCGTTGACCACCGTGGTTTCCTGGCGCGCGGGATACTTGTAAGCGATGGCCCAGCGCGGAGCTTTGGCGGTGAAACCCAGTTCGTTTTGGATGGCGATGGAATTTACTTTTACCACCACGCCATCGATTTCATAGGGCAGTTTTTCGCGTTGCGGATCCCAGGCTTCGCAGTACGCGATGACTGCATCGATGCCTTCGCATAATTTCCAATCGCTCGAGGAACGGAAGCGGACCAGCTTGAGCGCTTCCAAAGACTGGCTGTGGCGCGGGAAAGGAGCTTTGTCGTCGACGTTGAGGTAATACGCGAAAAACTCCAGGCGGCGGCTCGCGGTGATGGAGGGATCGAGGACGCGCACACCGCCCGCGGCCGCGTTGCGCGGATTGGCAAAAATTTTGCCGCCGGACTGTTCTTGCCGACGGTTTAGCTCTTCGAAGGATTTTCTGGGCATAACGATTTCGCCGCGGACTTCGAAGGTGCCTGGGAGATGGGCTTTTTTCAGCGCTGCGGGATCGAGGCGCAGCGGGACGGAGCGGATGGTTTTTACGTTCAGCGTGACGTCTTCGCCAGTGCGGCCGTCGCCGCGCGTTACGGCGCGGACGAGTGCACCATCTTCGTATTGCAGGGAGATGCTCAGGCCGTCGAATTTGTGTTCGGCGACGTATTGGATTTTTTCATGGCCGCTGACCTCGCGGACGCGGCGATCGAATTCGCGGAGGTCGTCGTAAGAATAGGAATTGTCGAGGCTGAGCATGGGGCGGGCGTGCTGGACGGTTTCAAATCCCGCACGGGGTGTGCCGCCGACACGCAGCGTGGGCGAATCGGAAGTGATGAGTTCCGGGTAGGCGGTCTCCAGTTTGTGCAGGCGGGACATCAAACGGTCATAGGCGGCATCGGAAATTTCCGGGTCGTCCTGGACGTAATATTTGTACTCGTGATGGCGCAGCTTTTCGCGCAGGTCGGCAATCTGCTTCTTGACGGCGGTGGGAGCGGGCTTGGCCATGGCAGCGGTCCTTGAGAAATCGTTAACAAATCTATACGAGAAACGATAGCTGAGATTCGCCTCACATTATATAGAATGAAGGTTTGAGACGCGGCTAGGAGCACCTGGCATTCGATGACGGCGGACCTGCGAAACGCGCTGTTGATCCACAACCCGAACGCGGGCAGCGGGGGAAATGCCCGCCGAAAGCAACTGGACGACGCGCGAAAGATGCTCGCAGCAGGGGGCATCGAAGCGGATTTGGCGGAAACACGCGGACCCGGCGACGCCACGGAAATCGCAAATCGCGCCAGCCAAGAAGGCCGGCAACTGGTGATCGCCTGCGGCGGCGACGGAACCCTCAACGAAGTGGTGAACGGTCTGGCCGGGCGACAAAACGGCCATCGCGTACCGCTGGCGCTCCTGCCCGGCGGAACCGCAAATATTCTCGCGAAAGAATTGGGCATTCCCTGGGACATTCCCGGCGCAACGCGAAAGCTTTTACAATGCGACGTGAAAGAAATCGCGCTGGGACTCGCGACTCCGCTCGGGCAGCCGGAGCGGAAAAAATATTTTCTCAGCGTGGCGGGCGCCGGGCCGGACGGCATGATTGTGTACTCCGTGGACCTGGAATTGAAGGCGCGCGTGGGAATTCTGGCCTACTGGTATCAAGGCGCACGCGAGGTGTTGCGTTATAGATTTCCGCATTTTCGCGTGCTGGCCGAAGGACGGCAGATTGACGCCACGCTTGTGGTGATCGGCCGGACAAAAAATTACGGCGGACCTTTCAAAATCACCACGGAAGCGGATTTATACGAAGATCAATTTGAAGTAATGGCGCTGACCACGCGGAGCGGCTTTAGATATTTGAGCTACTTGCCGACTTTGTGGATGGGCAAATTGCGCGGCACCGACGGCGTGCATTTTTACAAGTCGGATTCGATCGTGTGCGAACCGATGGACAGCGATCCGGTGTACGCGCAGATCGATGGCGAACCGCTGGCGCGCTTGCCAGTCGAATTCAAGATTGTGCCGCGCGCACTGAAATTGTTGGTACCGCAGGGCGTCACGGCGCGCCCGACGGACTGAAGTAAACAATGAACATCGTCACTCACGGATTGGCTTCACTCGCGCTGGCGCGGGCCGCGTGGCCGCGCGCGCCTAAGGAGATGTGGATTGCGGCCATGGCGATTGGCGTGATCGCCGATGTTGATTCGGCGAGCGCCTGGTTTGGCGCCGCCTCGTGGCTGAACTGGCATCGCACCTACACGCATTCGCTGCTGACCGCGATCCTCATTGCCGCAGGGTTCGCGGCCGGCTACCGGGTGATGGCCGGAATTTCTGTGCGCCAACGATTTTCCGTCGCGGCAGCATTTGTGCTGGCGCTTTCCGCTGGTTGGCTGCACCTGCTTATGGATGTGTGCGGATGGGAAGGCGTAGCGCTGCTGTGGCCATTCAGTGCGCGGCGTTTCGCGATGGATTGGGTGGCGGAGCTCGATCCGATTGTTATCGCCGTGCTGCTTGGAGCGCTGCTGTTTCCGGAGTTGCTGCATTTGGTCAGCTCGGAAATTGGCGTGCGGGATAAAGGACCGCGCGGAAGGATCGGTGCGTGCATTGGATTCGCCACCGTCATTTTATACCTCGCGATGCGCGCGAATTTTCACGGCAACGTGATTGCCTTGATGGAGGCCCGCGCATTTCGCGGCGAAGTGGCGAAGCGGACGGGAGCGTTTCCGGAGGCGCTTTCGCCACTGGCGTGGCATGGCATTGTTGATACAGAGCGCGGTTTGTATCTTGTAACCGCGATGGAAGGCCCGGCGAGTTCCTTCGATCCAGAGAGCGCGGAAACGCTGTTCAAGCCCGCGCCTTCGCCGGCGTTGGACGCCGCGGAAAAAACGGCGGCGGCCGAAACTTTTTTGCGTGTGGCGCGATTTCCGAAAGCTTCGGTGGAGGCCACGCCTGCGGGAACGCGCGTCGAGCTTCGAGATTTACGTTACCGGGCGGTCGGCGAGACCATCCGCGAGGTTGTCGCGGTGATCCAACTCGATGCGGCAAATCGCATCGTGTCGCAGGGTCTTTTTTGGTCCACGGCACTCGCGCAGGAGTAATCGTAGCGGTAGTTCAACAACAGAGTGGCCGCAGTCCTTTGCTGACTAGGACCCTCCGCTTCACTGCTGTTGCGCAGCGCCCTGGCGATGACGAAGGATCCATCGCGATAGCAGATAGCTGACGGCGACAAAAACAATCGCGGCAATGGCTACTTGCAGCTTGTGCTGGGCCAGATACGGCAAAGCGCTGTGGCCATATCGTACGGCGAGATAGCCGACCGTGAAATAACGCAGCAGGCGCGCGATGGAGATCGCCATCGTGAAACTCGTGATGGGAACTTCGAAGACTCCCGCCGCGAAAACAAATATTTTGAAAGGTGTTGGCGGAGGCAGCAGCGCGGCGACGAGCATGCCTGCAAAGCCGTTTTGTTCTACCCAATGGCGAACGGAATGGCCGTGGACTCCGGCATTTTTATGAAAGAAGGCTTCTCCGCCCTTGCGCGCGATGTAATACAAGAGCACACAGCCGAGGACGGAGCCGAGCGATGCGGCTGCGGCGTACAGCGGCATGCGGGCCGGGCGGTTGATGGACAGATCGATCAACAACAGGTCGTTGATGATGGGGAAGCTCAGCACCGAAGAATCCAGGAATGAAATCAGGAACAGGCCTGGTGCGCCTAAGGCGCCGGCGAAAAGAATAATCTTTTGTTTCCAGACGGTGAGCTTCGACAGCAATGCGGTCCTCGGATAACAGCGCGACTGTGGTGCTTGAGGCGCAGTATGCTGCGCCCCCTATATAGGCAACGACAAAGACGAAAAGCTTAACAGAGAGAGTGCCAACGGGTCAGAACAGCGTTTCGGTAGCTTCCTGGATTACGTCGTAGGCGCGGTTTAATTCTTCAGGGCTGATTACATAGGGCGGCAGGACGTAGACCACGTTGCCCAGGGGGCGGAGCAGAACGCCGCGTTCCAGGAAAAAATTGTAGAGCTTGGGGCGCATGGCGGAGAGATAGCCGGGATCGTCGGCACGGAGCTCGATGGCGCCAATGGTTCCGATTTGGCGGGCGTCGCCGACCTGGTGCATGGCGCGGAATTGCTGGAGGCGTTCGGCGGTGATGCGCGCGATAGTATTGATGCGGTTGAAGACGGGTTCGTCGGCGAAGATTTGCAAACTGGCGTTGGCGGCGGCGCACGCAAGTGCGTTTCCGGTGTACGAATGGCCGTGATAAAAAGTGTGGGCGCGATTCTCGCTGTGGAATGCGGCGGCTATTTGTTCCGTGCAGAGCGTTACACCCATGGCCATGAAACCGCCGGTTATTCCTTTCGAGAGGCACATTACGTCGGGCGCAATTCCGGCTAGATCGCAGGCGAACATTTTTCCGGTGCGGCCGAAGCCGGTCAGGACCTCGTCGGCGATGAGCAGGACGCCGTGCTCGCCGCACAACTTACGAACTTTCTGCAGAAATTCGACGGGGTGCACGATCATGCCGCCGGCGGCTTGCAGCAACGGTTCGACGATTACGGCGGCGATTTGGTCGCTGCGCCCGGCTAACAGTGTTTCGAGCTGCTGCGCGCACTCGATGTGGCAGGATTCGCGCTTTAGTCCAACGGGACAGCGGTAGCAGTAGGCGGAATTTACGCGATGCACGGGAAAGCGCATGGCACGAAAAGGTTCGGTGAACGGTGAATCGTCGCTTGCGGACATGGCGCCTGCGGTGTCGCCGTGATAGCCGTGGGTTAGCGCGACGATTTCTTTTTTTTGCGGCCGTCCTTGGTTACTGAAAGACTGGATCGCCAGTTTCATGGCTACTTCCACAGCGGTTGAGCCATCATCCGAAAAAAACAGGTGCGTCAGATTCGGCGAAACCCAGACGCGGAGGCGCGACGCCAATTCTTCAGCGGCGTCATGCGTGAAGCCGGCGAGAATTACGTGCTCGAGTTTTTGCGCTTGCGCGGCGATGGCGGCGGCGATGCGTGGATTGGCGTGGCCGTGGAGATTCACCCACCAAGAAGAAATCGCGTCGAGGATGCGGCGGCCGTCCCGGGTGTAGAGCCAGACGCCTTCGGCGCGAGCAATGTGCAGCGGCGGCGGATCCAGCGCGGAATTTGTAAATGGGTGCCAGATGCGCAGCGGAGAATCCATCGTTGACTTACTGCGAGAATGCCGCGCGATCGAAATTGTTAAGGAAAACCTGCATTAACGCGGTGCGATGCAAATTTGGCAAACGCGGAATTTCGCCGATGACGCGGACGTGGCCGAATCGCTCGATGGTTTCACGATTTTCCCGGTTCTGGTCGCCGATAAGCACCACGCCGTGCACGGGCAATTCCGCGGCATGCAGCGCGGCGAGCGTCAGCAGCGTGTGGTTGATGGTGCCGAGGCCGCTTCGCGCCGCGAGAATTACCGGAAGCTTTAGCTTGGCCATCAGGTCGAGCACGAACTGTTTTGGGTTGATGGGCACGAGTACGCCGCCAACGCCTTCGATAACCAGCCAGTCGTTCATCAAACTGGTGGGCATATTAATGCGCGCAAGATCGATTTCCACACCGGCCCAACGCGCGGCGAGATCGGGCGAAACTGGCGGCACGAATTGATAGACCTCGTCGAGGGTGCGATCGGTACCGATGCCGGCGAGGCGCATCACCGTGGAGCGGTCGGAGCCTTCGAGCGTGCCGGTTTGAATGGGCTTCCAGTAGACGGCGTCGAGCGCGGCGCACAAGAGCGCGGAGAGCGTGGTTTTGCCCACGCCCGTGTCGGTGCCGGTGACGAAGAAGTGATGCCTCATGAATGTAAGGACCTGTCCGCAAGACGCTGGTCGCCGAGATAGCGTGCAGTTCCGCCGATGCGGGGCAGCTCCACAAAATCGTTGCACCAGAGGCGCAACGATTCGGCGAGGCGGTCCAGTTCGCTTTGCGCAATCGCGGTTGTAAGTGAAAAACGCAAGCGTGCGGTGCCCGGACCTACGGTGGGCGGGCGAATGGCGCGGACCGCAAAACCGTGTCGCTGCAGGAAACTCGCGGCAGACAAAGCGTCTTCGTTTCCGCCGAGAATAACCGGAATAATTTGTGTCGTCGATCCAGCAGTGTGCAAACCTTGCGCGCGAAGTGCGGCGCAAAGCCGCTGAGCATTCTGGTGCAGCGCGGCGCGCTGCTGATCCATTCCTTGCGCCAGATGGAGCGCGGCGCGGATCTGTGCGGCCAGATAGGGTGGCAGCGAGGTGGTGAAAATGAAGGAGCGTGCGTGGTTTATGAGGTGGTCCTTGAGCGCGGCGCTGCCGCAGACGAAAGCTCCGGCGCTCGCCAAGGCCTTCCCGCAGGTGTGGACTACCGCCACAATATTATTCGCTTCGCTGAAACCAGCCGCGATGCCCCGGCCGCTGGGTCCGTGGACCGCGGTGGCGTGCGCTTCATCCAAGATGACGCCTGCGCCATAACGGTCGGCGAGCGCGAGAATTTTGCACAGCGGCGCAACATCGCCGTCCATGCTGAACACGGTTTCCGTGACGATCAGTTTGCGACCGCGTTCCGCGTGGTGCTGACGCAGCGCGGATTCGAGTACGGCGAGATCAAGGTGCGGGTAGATGCATTTGCGCACGCCGGAAAGGCGGATACCGTCGATCAGGCTGGCATGATTTAGTGCGTCGGAAAAAATGATGTCCTCGCGCCCCGCCAAAGAGGTGAGAAGACCGAGATTCGCGGCGTATCCGCTGCCGAAAAAGAGCGCGGCTTCGGTTCCGGCGAATACCGCAAACTCATTCTCCAGTTCATCCCAAATCTCGGCGTGTCCGGAGAGCAGGCGGGAACCGGTGCCGCCGACGCGCGGAACGCTCGACACCGCTTCGGCTAGCGCTTCGCGAAGAGCGGGGTGTTGCGCCAAGCCAAGATAATCGTTCGAGCACAGATTTACGCCGGCGATTCCCGCGAGGGTGCGGCGCTGCTCGCGCGCGCCCAATTCGCGCAGACCACTTTGCAATTCGCCAGAAAACTTCTGCTGAAACTCAGACGGCATGCGACTCCAAGGATTTCAGTCCCAAACTGAGCAGCAGTTGCTCGTCTTCATCGGGCCCAGGATTGGGAGTGGTTAAAAGCTTCTCGCCGACAAAGATGGAGTTGGCGCCGGCGAGAAAACAAAGGGTCACGGCTTCGGGAGACAACTGTTTGCGTCCCGCGGCAAGACGCACGCGCGAGGCGGGCATTAGGATGCGCGCGGTGGCGATGGCGCGAACCATTTCGAGCGGATCCAGCGCGGGCAGGGATGCCAGCGGAGTGCCTGCAACGCGCACGAGCATATTGATCGGCACACTCTCCGGATGCGGTTCGAGCGAAGCCAACTGATACAGCAAGCCGATGCGGTCGGATTCGCGTTCGCCCATGCCCAGAATGCCGCCGCAACATACGGTGATGCCCGCGTGACGAACTGCGGCAAGAGTTTTCAAGCGATCCTCATAGACGCGCGTGGTGATAATCGAACCGTAAAATTCCGGAGACGTATCCAAGTTATGATTATAGGCGGTGAGCCCCGCGTCCTTGAGTTGCGCCGCTTGTTGCGCAGTGAGCATGCCCAGAGTGCAGCAGACTTCCATACCCAGCGCGGAGACGCCGCGCACCATCTCGAGAACATTTTCAAATTCCCTGCCCTGCGGCGCTTGCCGCCAGGCAGCGCCCATGCAGAAGCGCGTCACGCCGCGCGAAGCTGCTTCCTGCGCGACATCGACGACGTGTCGGGGATCGAGCAATCCTTCGCGCGCTACCCCCGCGTCGTAATGCGCGCTTTGCGGGCAGTAGCTGCAATCCTCGGGGCAGCCACCGGTCTTGATGGAAATGAGCTGGCAGGTCTGAATGCGATCCGGTTCGTGGAACTGCCGGTGTATGGTCTGCGCGCGGAAAATCAGTTCCGGCAAGGGCGTGCGGTAAATTGTGGCTACTTCCTGGCGGCTCCAGTCGTGACGGATGTTGTTGGATTGCCCGGTGGTGGTGCTGGCCGCAAACGCTGAGACTTGTTCGGTACCCATGGACCTCCGTCCACTCGAAGTCATACCGGAAATGATGCAGGCATGTTACCACCGGTTGGCATGCTGTGGTTCCGAAGGAATTGTGCAGATTGCGCCAAGTCCTAACCGCTCCCTGGCACCTCGTGGCCGGGGTCGTGGCGTTTGACCCCGGTAGCGGCTAAATGTTATAAAGCTTGAGCTTGTAAGCCCGTGCGCTGAGGACGCGGGGTTCCGCCGGAAGGTCGAGGAGGCGGACGGATTCAGCGTGCTCTTAGCTGCAAATCCCTGCCTGGTTCCGGGAGCTGTAGAAACGTCCGGCGATGTGCTTGCTCCCCCGGCGCAAGTGAAAACAGCGTCGGTTGCATTGGTGTGCCGGAAGGACTTCCAGGGAAACATCAGGTTGCCCTGAACTCGCATTGTGGATGGAGGATCGTTAATGAGCACTTGGCTTGTGAATGGCCGGTTGTGGGCAGGTCGCCTGGGGCGCATGTTTAGCGCCAGAAAATTGGGGGGCGTGGCGGCGGCGATGCTGGCGTCTCTCGGGAGCGCTTCCGCTTTTGCGCAGGATAAAGGGGATGTTGGCAACGAAGCGAGCTTGAAGCTGCCGGATTTGTCGTCAGTGAGCTTTTTGAATGGCGCGATCGATGGACACAAGTTGCTGCTCTTTGGGATTGCGGTTTGCGTGCTCGGACTGATTTTCGGGTTGATTATTTACAGCCGCCTGAAGAATCTGCCGGTGCATAAATCGATGCGCGATATTTCCGAACTGATTTATGAGACGTGCAAAACGTATTTGCTGACGCAGGGGAAATTTTTGCTGCTGTTGTGGCTGTTTATCGCCGTGGTGATCGTGTTGTACTTCGGCGTTTTGTCGCCTGTGCCGGGCAAGTCCGTAGCGGTGACGCTGCCGATCATTCTGGCGTTCAGCCTGATAGGCATTGCCGGGAGTTATGGCGTGGCGTGGTTCGGGATTCGCGTGAACACGTTTGCGAATTCGCGGACAGCGTTTGCCAGTTTGCGCGGGAAGCCGTATCCGATCTATCACACACCGCTGGAAGCGGGCATGAGTATCGGGATGATGCTGATCAGCGTGGAGTTGCTGATGATGCTGCTGATTCTGCTGTTTATTCCCGGGGATTACGCGGGACCTTGTTTTATCGGATTTGCGATTGGCGAATCGCTGGGCGCGGCGGCGTTGCGCATCGCGGGCGGAATTTTCACCAAGATTGCGGACATCGGCTCCGATTTGATGAAGATTGTTTTCAAGATCAAGGAAGACGATGCGCGCAATCCTGGAGTGATTGCGGATTGCACGGGAGACAATGCCGGCGATTCCGTGGGGCCCAGCGCGGATGGATTTGAAACGTATGGCGTCACCGGCGTCGCGCTGATCACGTTTATTTTGCTGGCCATCGGGCCCGCGCACTTTCTGCCTACGGGCGTATCGGTGCATACGGCGTCAGCTTCGGCTTTGGCTGCGGCGATCGCTACAGCCAACACCGTGCAGGTGCAGTTGCTGGTGTGGATCTTCGTGATGCGTATCGTGATGGTGATTGCCAGCGCGGCGGCGTATTTCATCAACGGATTTATCGCCAAGGCGAGGTACGCCAACGTGGACAACATGAATTATGAAGCGCCGTTGACCTCGCTGGTGTGGATTACTTCGCTGGTTTCCATCTCCTTGACCTACGTAGTTTCCTATCTAATTATTCCGACGATTGGCGGAGACAGTTCGCAGTGGTGGAAGCTCGGAAGCATCATTTCGTGCGGCACCTTGGCGGGCGCGATCATTCCGGAACTGGTGAAGGTGTTTACTTCGACCGAGTCGCGGCACGTGAAAGAGGTGGTGACTTCGGCCGAAGAAGGCGGGGCTTCGCTGGGAATTTTGTCGGGATTTGTGGCTGGCAATTTTTCCGCTTACTACATCGGATTGGCGATGGTGCTGCTGATGTCCGCGGGTTATTTGATCAGCAATCTTGGGCTGGGGGCGATGATGATCGCCGCGCCGGTGTTTGCGTTTGGCTTGGTGGCGTTTGGATTTCTGGGCATGGGGCCGGTGACGATTGCAGTCGATTCGTATGGACCGGTTACCGATAATGCGCAATCCGTTTATGAGCTTTCGCTGATCGAGCAAATTCCAGGAATCGAGGCGGAGTTGAAACGCGACTACAACATCACCGTGAACTTCCCGCATGCCAAAGATTTGCTGGAAGCGAACGACGGGGCGGGAAATACGTTCAAGGCTACCGCGAAGCCGGTGCTGATTGGGACGGCGGTGGTGGGCGCGACGACGATGATTTTTTCCATCATTATGGCGCTTACCCATGGGCTTTCGGAAAATGTGAACAAGCTTTCGTTGCTGCATGCGCCGTTTGTGCTTGGATTGATCACCGGCGGGGCGATGATTTACTGGTTTACGGGCGCCTCCACGCAAGCGGTGACTACCGGAGCGTATCGCGCGGTGGAATTCATCAAGGCAAATATTAAACTGGACGGGGCGGCCGCGGCTAGCGTGGAGGACAGCAAGAAAGTCGTGGAGATTTGCACCAAATATGCGCAGAAAGGCATGCTCAACATCTTCATCGCGGTATTTTTTGCCACGCTGGCGTTTGCCTTTGTCGAACCTTTTTTCTTTATCGGGTATCTGTTCTCGATCGCCATTTTCGGTCTGTATCAGGCGATCTTCATGGCCAATGCCGGCGGGGCCTGGGACAACGCCAAGAAAATCGTGGAAGTGGAGATGAAGCAGAAGGGTACGCCTTTGCATGATGCTACGGTGGTTGGCGATACCGTTGGTGATCCGTTCAAAGACACTTCTTCCGTGGCGCTCAATCCGGTGATTAAGTTCACTACCTTGTTTGGATTGTTGGCTGTGGAGCTGGCTGTGCAGTTGACGGCGTCGCAGGGGGAAAACCTTACGCATATTTTGGCGGCATTGTTTTTTGCGGTGTCGTTCTTTTTCGTGTATCGGTCGTTCTACGGCATGCGAATTCGGGGATCCGCGACGTAGTTCAGTCTAGCCGGGGCTTGACCCGGGCCTCTACAAGACCTGTTCGGAGAACATTTAGAAAGGCGACCGCCTCAGAAGGCGGGTGCCACAAAGGCGTGAACCTCGGTTCGCGCCTTTTTTGTTAGGCGCGGATCAAGCCTGGAAAATTGTGGGGGTTGTTGTCGAAGCCGGGGAAGACCGTCGGCAGGTTCTTTACGCCGATGTGCTTGGTTAGGATTTCGCCGACCACCGAGCGGAAGTCGGTGGTTAAAGCCAGGTCGCGGCCTTCATTTAGCTGGCGATCATCGAGGCCGGGCCATTTGCCGTAGACGTGGCCGCCTTTTACGTCGCCGCCCATGACGAACATGCAGTTGGCGTGACCGTGATCGGTGCCGCGATTGCCATTTTCCTTGGCGGTCCGGCCGAATTCGCTCATGGTGACGACTACGATGTCTTGCATGCGGTCGCCCATGTCTTGATCGAAGGCCGCTAGGCCCTGGCCGAGATCCCTGAGCAAATTTGAGAGTTGCCCTTGCGCCCCGCCTTCGTTAACGTGATTGTCCCAGCCGCCACAATCCACGAACAAAACTTCCACACCGACTTTGGCTTTTATCAATTGACCGATTTGCTGCAGGCTTTGGCCCAGGCGATTGTTCGGGTAGACGGCCCCATTTTCTGGCGGGAATTTGCTGGTGTCGATCTTGCTGAGCATGTCAATGGCTTCGAAGGTTTCCGCGCCCGTGCCGTGGAGGGCGTGGTCAACGGATTGCGAGTACATGGCTTCGAAGCCGCCTTGGGCTACGTTGTTCATGGCCGCCGACTGCGGAATAATTTTGAATTGCTTTAGATCGGGCAGCGCGATGGCTCCGGTGCTGCCCTGGAGCATGCGCGGGAGATTGGCGCCCATGGCCACCGCGCGGAAGGGCGAGGCGTGATCTTCCGGCATGGTTTGCAGTGCGCGGTCGAGCCATCCATCGTCGGTGGCTTTCACGCCGGGAGTGCCGGACTCCATGAAATCCTGGGCGTCGAAGTGCGAGCGGGTGGGATCGGGCGAGCCCGCGGCGTGTACGATGGCCAGGCGGTTGTTGTGAAAAAGCGGCTCAAGCGGCGAAAGACTGGGGTGCAGGCCGAAAAATCCGTCGAGGTCTACGACGGTGTCGGTGCCGCCGCGTTTCGGTTGAGGGATGGCGATGGTAGGGCGCAAGCGGTAGTAGTTCGGCTCCGCGAAAGGCACCACGATGTTCAGACCGTCTGCTGCGCCGCGCTGGAAGAGCACCACCAGCTGTTTTTTGTTGGGCATGGGCGTGGCGGCGACGGCGCGCTGCAGGAAGGCGGGCATCATGCTCATGCCGACCATGGCGACGCCGCCTTGTTTCAGAAAATAGCGGCGCGAGAAATTAATTTTTCTAGTGCCTTCGCAACACTCGTAGGTCTTTGGGTTGAAACTCATTTGGGCTGCTCCATTCACGCTGCAAAACTACTTCGCTATCGTCTCTGAAATTCCGGTGCGCCGAGAACCAATCCGGTAACCACGCCTAAGTCCGTTTGTCTCGCGGGATCATCGAGCTTGGCTTGAATGACCTGGGGGCTGTCGAGCTGTTTTTCGAGTGTTTCGACGGTGGTAGGCGCCACTCCTCCGCCCAAAAAGACGTCCACGGCGCGGGTCAACGCCACTTTCGGTTCCGAGCCCGCGTCCATGCCGAGCAGCGAAGTCACGTCCGTGCGCGAGCCGCGAATTTTGTTGCCGGCAAGTGTAAGCGAAAAATTCAGCCGATTGAGCAGCGCGCCGGTATTCACCCAGGCGTCGGCTTTGTCGGAATAGCCGGTCGGCGGCTGGCATTGATAGAGGGGCTCGCCGATTCTGTTGACCCACTGCACCAGCGGCATGGGGGTATCGACGTCCGTGCCAAGCGCGCGGACAGCGGAAATCACCAGTTCATAAGGCGTCTTGATTTTCGCGCGATAGGTTTCGCGGGACCAGAACTCCGGCGAATAGATCATGGTGTGCATTACCGCGCGAATGTCGCCGTCTTCCGAAAGAAAAGTTTGCGCCATGCGTTCGACCAGCGCGGGAGGCGGAGTGTCGGAAACGAAACGGCGCGCCAGTTCCGTGGAGATAAATTTGGCGGTGCTGGGATGGTGCGTAAGCAAATCGATGACTTCTTCGCCGTCTTTCATTCCGCCGGCGTGAATTTTTTTGCCAAGAACAATCTTCGGATCGGGGTCGTGAACCTTTTCGTCAAATTTGAAGACGGGATTTTCGCGCGGCTTCTCGATGCTCCAGCCGGTGAAACAGCGGGCCACTTCGGTGACGTCCTTTTGCGTGTAGCCGCCGTCGACGCCGAGGGTGTGCAGCTCCATCAGTTCGCGGCCGTAGTTTTCATTCAGTCCGCGCTCCTGCTTCTTTTTATTTTGCGCCTGCTGATTCGGCGGCGGGAATGGGCGGCCAAAACCACCGCCGCGCATTTGCTGACGCGCGGCTCTTTGCGCGGCTTGACGGGCTGCGGCGCGTGGATCGGCGCTCAAGAAATTGTCCAGGTAAAAAAGCATGGCGGGACTTTGCGCCGTGGCGTTGACCAAATCCTTGAATTTTCCCAGCGTATGCGGCTGGATGACATCGCGTTCGTAGGCGGTCAGGTAATAGCGGTCTTCGCCTTTGCCCGCAAATACATTGAAATGGTTGAACCAGAAATCATCCATAACTTGCTGTAACTGCCGTTCGCTGTAGACGGCGCGCGTAACTTTAGCCATGGCCAGCTCTTCGACCACGCGCTGTGGTTTTTTGCTGTCGTCGGCGATGGCTTTCGGCACCGCATTGGGATCGGCTCCGCCCAGAACATCGCGCTTGCCACCCGCGCCACGCGTGGCGACATTGGCGGCGTCTGCCAGCGAAGGATCGTCTTTCATGGACGCAGCGGCGGTCGCATCAGTCTTCCCTGGCGCGGCTGGAGTTGGGGCGGCATCGTTGATGGCAACCGCTGCGCCTTGGCTAGCGCTAGCGGCATTAGCGCCGCCAGACGCCGAAGTAGAACGATTTGGAAAGTTTTGTGCGGGATAGTACGGCACAGACTGCGTGCTTCCCGAAGCTTGAGCATCTTTCGCAACCACCGATGCGGCGGCATCCGCACGCGTTTGCTGCGCCGCTTGCGCTTGCGCCTTGACGGCTTGCTTCTCCACCTGCTTTGGCTGCGGATAATCGGTCATCACTTGCGTGGTGGACATCCCCAGCGTCGGATAATTTTCCAGCCGCGCCTGCAGTGCCTTGTCGTCAATGCCATTCGGATTCAGCTGCTGTTCAATCCATTTCGCCAGACCCATTTGCTTAACGCGCTCCAAGTCGCCGGGACGCGGGCCGTATGCCAGGCGATTTAAGGCGTGCAACACGGCTTCATCGGCGCTGAGTTCGGTAACCGGCAAGCCCTTTAGAGCGGGATCGGCCTTGGTCTTTTTGGTACTGCTCGCAGGATTTGCCGCCGCAGCCAGCGCGGGAACGTCTATGCCGAGAGAAAACATGCACGTCAACGCCAAGACCACCGCAATGAGGGATTTGGGAGTTAACTGAACCGCAGTGTGAAGCGCAACGGTATCGTTCCTGAGACGGCGCGGCGATAGGTTCACGGCACTCTCCGGCCAACGTGGATAGACTGCGGGCGCTTGGTCACTCATAGCATAACCCCGGGGAGCACCCTAAGTTGCGCCGGCAAACAAAGCGTGCCGTAAGCTGCAATCTCCGCTAAGTAGAACAGGTTAAGCAACTTAGCCCATGTCGTGAACATGACCTAACCGCCAGGGAGTTGTGGGCCAGGTGCTTTTCGGCCCCACGACACGAGAACCCGTCCACGCCGCCGCTCGACCTCCCGCGCCTATTCACCCAGATCAAAGACAATCCCGCGGGTGGGCGTGTGATTGCCTGCGGCGTCGACCGCTTGCATGATTAGTCTGTAGGCGCCCACGGGAAGATCTTTCACCGGCACTTTCAGACCAACCGGGACAACCGGGGTGCCCTTCTGAATAAAGTCGTCTGCCCGGATCGTTCCGGTGGAAAACACTTTCTTGCCGGTAGCTTGATCATCGATTTCGTAGCCGAAACCAACTGCCGGCGGCTTCTCGGAGGTGAGCAGCGGTTCGTAGACCTCGGTGTAGAGCACGACATTGTCCGTCTTCTTAAACCGGTTGCTGCCGGATGGGATAATTTGCATGCCCTTCACGACCAGCGGAGTGTGGTCCTCGAGCAGCACGGAATCCAGCCCGTTGGAAATTTGACCGATGGCCAGCATGGAGTTCGTGAGGGCCAAGCCACTCAACGCCAGTCGTTTGCCATCAAATGGTTCGATTTGCAGCGGCGATTCAAATTTGCCAAAGGCGTCGCCTCCGGCACTGAGCACGATGGTCAGCTTGTACGTCCCGGGAGCGGCGTCGAACTGGTTCTCGTAGTGATACGGAATCTGGGTGAACGCCTTCCAATCGTCTTTCTCAAAATCAAGATTCACGGTATCGCTGAAGCGCGCGCCGATACTGCCGTCGGGCTTGTAGGCGATTCCCAGAATATTGATGTTGGCGTGATACTTCCCTTTGTCTTTGTTGAATTGCAGCGTGTCCGAAGGGATCTCCATGGCTAGGTTTACGCGCGCGATGTTCGGCGCGGTATAAAAATAAGGCGCTTGCAAAGCTCCGTGAATGGAGCCACTTTGCGCGCCGGTCGCGCGCGCTTCGAGCTGCTTTTCCAGGGGCTTGCCTTCTAGCGGGTTAACTACATTCTCGTTGCAGTAGCCGCTACGCGACCGGACATTCGTGCCGGTGCGGCCGATTTTCACCTTCAGCGTGTGGCAACTGCCCACCGGCGTTTCCGGTGGGGTATAGCCAAGAATGTAAAACTCGCTCTGCTCGTTGCCGATGCGCTGCAGACCTCCCAGCAGATCGTTGGTATTGAAGATGGTGAATCCGCCGGTGCCTTCCGCGAGCGCGGCGAGGATCTGTTGATTCGTGCTGGCCGAGGGCAGCATCGGCGGGACGATCGTGCGCGGCGCGCTGTACGGGGAATTATTATAGTTTTGCGGACTATTGCTCCCGGAACTTGGGGTGCCACCTTTGCCGCCCGTTCCACCGTTTCCGCCGCCGGTGCCACCGTGGCCGCCAGTTCCGCCGCCAGTACCACCCGTTCCGCCGCCACCGCCTGGTCTACCTCCGCCACCGCCGCCGCCCGGCCTCTGTGGATCGCCCGTCAGGGGCGCGGGGAAACTCGCTAGGACTAGGCGCGGTCGACCCTCATTCGCGGCGGTCTCCTGCTTTTGTAAGGACCGCCCGCTCGGGCGTGGCTGCGTTCCATCCTGGCAACCAATTTCAATGGCGCAGCGAGTCCCGGCATTTCGCATCGCTACATCTGAAGGCACAGCCGACGCTACAACCGCACCTAAATCCGAAGCTTTCGCAATCGAAGCGTTCAGCGGCACCGCGGGCTGGATACGTTCGCTGACGTTTGCCCCCGGCGCTGTAACCACCAAACCACGCGCATCCAGGGCATAAATCGCCACGTTGGCCTTGTTGCAAGCGTCGATCGTGGCGGTGAGCTCGGATTCGTTCTGCGTCGTCAATGGGAAGCCGCCGGAAAAAAGAATCAGCATTTTGCGCCCGGGGACGCTGCGCAGATTTTTTGCCAGGCTGCGTACCGCAAGGAGCATCGAGCGGGCGCCAAAATCCGCTTCCGCGGTGCTCAACGACGAAATTCCCGTAGACGCGATGGTCACCGGCTGGGTGTCCGCATTGGGATCCACCGCGGAGCCTTTTACTCCGGAAACCGCGGCATGAAGATGTGCGGCATCCGCGGTGAAATTCTGCGCGATGCGCAAGGCGCCCCCGAACTCCACGACCGCCATCAGATGGTCTGGCCCGGCGGTGGCGTCGATAAATTTAGAGGCCGCGCCGCGGGCTTGAATCTGGTCCGGTGCATCCATGGTGGAGTTGTCGAAGAACAAAATCAGGTAGCGGCGCTGGCTGTTGGCTTGCTGGGTCGTGTCGGTGCCGGCGGAAAAACTGACGACCGGTTGCTCTTTGTTATCCTCGAAGACCTTAAAGTCCTTTTGCGTCAGATCGCGGACGTAGTTCCCTTTTTTGTCCGTAACCACCGTATCGACTAACACCAAACGCGTTTCCGAATGGATCACCGTTGAGGACATCTGGGTCGGGCCTGCAGTGGCGGGCGATGCAGCGGCGGGTGCATTCGCTTGCGGAGCCACCGTGGATTGCGCGGAACTCCGCACGTTGACCGCGAGGCATAGGAGCAACACGGCAACAAAAAATAAAATACGCCGTAACCTGCAATCCATAGTTTTCATTTGGCCCCCGCTTAAAACGGAATCACCACCGCACCGTTGCGCGCCGCCATCTCCGCGCCTTCGCCGTCGCGGACCACCAGCCGAACCAAGTAGGTCCCTGGCTTCACGTCAAAACTGGATTTAACGGTTAGACCGGAACGGCTCAGACGTTCGTAGGTATTATCCAGCAGTTTCATGGTCACGATCTTTTCGCCGCCCGTCACAAAATTGCCGTTCTCATCGAAGATGGCCGTGGCGATGGTCAGGTTGTCGTTGATGCGCCCGTCGGCCTTGCGAAAGTGTACGCCCTTTACATCGAAATGCGAGAGCACCGCGATGCGCGCGTCATTGGCGTCTTTCTTGAAGAATTGCGTCTGCAATTCCACCGGCAGATCGTGAATCTCCTCCTGTGAAAAAATGGCTTCTTGAATGTCCGCCTTGGCCGCCTCGGCGGGATCGGGAATGGTGCGTGGCGCGTAGTAACCGCGGCGGGCCTGGATGGCGGCCTTGCGCTTGCTGGTGAGGGTGACCTTGATTTCGTGAAACTTTCCATCGATCTTCAGATTTTGCGGGGAATATCCCAGCAGATAACTGACTTCTGGAGCGGCTCCTGCCTCTTTCATGCCCTCATCCACATCATTGCGATTGTGAAACCACGTGCCACCCGTTCCGTACGCCAAATCGCCGAGAATTTCTTCTTGCGCGGTCTGCGCCTGGAGGCGATAGGAGGCCTCGAGTCCCGCGGTTTTCGGGTTGAGGGTGGTCCGTTGCGAGATGTCCCCCAGGTCCGGGGTGTACAGTCCGCGCGCGTCAATCGTATTGATGGTGATTTTTGCGTGATTGGCGCGGTCGATCAGGTCGGCCATTTCCGTCCGCAATGTAGTCGGAATGAAGCCGGGTGAGACAAAGACCATGATGCGCTGGCCCGGCATCGCCGCCAGCCGCCGGGAAATATCGTTCAAGTGCGTGTACGTATAGGTGCTGTCCGCGTCTCCATTGGAAAGCGCTGCAATGGCGGCCGTTTGCGCGATCCGCTGCGCAACTGCCAGCTTGCTTTCATCGCCGTTGAACTCGCATTGCACGGTGTCTTCCGCAGCCACCAGCAGAGCCTGTGGGTCATTCACGTTCTGGATCTGGTCCGCCTGGTAATAACTGATGTCCGGGCAAGTTTCAAATCCGCTGTTGGCCGCACCGTGAGGGAGGATGGCCAGCAGAGTTTTCTTCAGCACTTCCCGATCATCCGTAAATTCCTGCGTGAACTGTCCTGAAGTGGAATAAATACCCACGCGGTCCGCGGGCGCCAGGGTTGCAAAAAATTTCGTCGCCGCTGCTCGCACAAATAGGGCGTCCTGCATGGACAAATGCACGTCATCGAAGACCATGGCCACGAAGCGCTGCGGCAGTTTCGCCAGCATCGCTGCTTTTTCGGGATCGGACGAGTTGCCCGTGCTGGCTCCCGGGCCACTGTCCGAGGAAGCCGAAAGCGCGGCTGCCCGCGATTCCGGGGTGTCCACGTTAAAGGTTGAAAGCAATTGCGGCTTGCGATTATCAAGGATTTGAAAGTCTTCACGATGCAGATCGGGAACGATTTTGCCATTCTGGTCGCGAACTACCACGCGCACCTGGACGAGGTTCACGCGAACCTGAAAGGTTGCAGGCGTGTCGCGCGTCGCAACTTCGTCTTTGGGACGTTGCTCGGCGCCAGGAGATTGGGCGGACGCTGCGGGGACCGCCGCGTCCGGTTTTGCCGGAGCGCTCGGCGAACTGGGTTCGCTCGGTGGAGGCGCCTGCGCCAGCACGCTGCCAGCGCCAGAACCGCAAACCACCCACAAAATGACGATTCGCTTAAGGCTATCGAACGGCAGGAGGAATGGCACACTGGACCCCAATACTACGAAACCTGAAGCCCCACCCGGCGGCTCCAACGAATGCCGACAGCATAGCATTACTGCCCTGGTGCTAACTGTAAAATTACTGTCAACCCGCGAAAGACGACCGCCGTGATTCGCGGGAGACGATTGAATAGCGCGACTCGTCCACTTAGCGGCGATCAGGCGAGATGTTTCTTCGTTCTTCCGCCAGCTCGGCGTTCCAGGCGGCGCCCAGAAAAATGATGATCGCGGAAACCTGCATCCAGATCAGCAGGCCGATCACGGCGGCCAGTCCGCCATACACCATGCTGTAGGGAACCTGCCGCACGTAAAAACCAAACAGCACGTCGGCCAGCCACCACAGCAGTGTGGCCACCATGGCTCCGGGAAGGACATTGCGGAGCCTCTCCTCGTAGGGCCGCGCCACACGATAAATCACCGTAAGCGAGACGGCCGCCAGGATGATCGCCGCGGCGGGAAAAAACACGCTCCAAACGCCCAGATGCGGCGTGGAAAGCCCGAACTCCCTGCCGTACCACCGCCGCAGCGGGCGGCCAAACACGCCAATGATCGCCGCCGCCAGCAGCGGCGCAATGGTCACCAGCAGCAAAAGAAGCGCGCGAAACTGTCTGCGGATGAAACCGGGCCGATCTTCATCGCCGTAAACCAAGTGAATGCCGTCCATCAACAGCCTCATCACCTGCGTGCCCGCCAGGAGCGTGCCCGCCCAGCCTACCAGAGCGATTTTCCAGGCATCCGGGCCGCGTTTTACCAGGAATTGCGCCACGATTTGCTGGCTCCCGGGCGGCAGGAAACGTGTCAGGTCGGTGATCAGATCGAGCAGGCTGGTCTTTCCTCCGATGCGGCTGGTGGCAATGCCCACGGCGATGAGCAGGGTGGGGAAAAAAGCCAGAAATAAATTATAGGCTACCGCCTGCGAAAGCATCGCGCACTGCGGGAATACTCGCACGACCATGCGATACACGCGTTTGCTGAGTGCCGTAGCCGAAAGCATCGCTGGGATTATACCTACCGAAGGGTCTTCGCGCTCCTGCGGTGTGCACTTGCCGCTAGCGCGTGCTGTTGCGCAACGCCTTTGTCACACTAATGGCATCAGATGCCTATGACCAGTGCCCACCACGGAGCTAAACATGAAGTTCACCGGTAAGCTGTTCGCAGCAAGTCTCGAAATTGGCCGGTTGACCGGATGGCGCACCTTTGGCCTAGGCGTCATCGTGTTGCTCGGTGTCGCTTGCTCCCATCCGCCGGCCTCTCCGGCTGAGAAGCCCGTGGTGGAAACCACGACCCCAACTCCGTCGCCAGTCGCGAAGGAACAAAGTCACGCCGTGCAGGGTCAAATGCACAACGTCCTCTTTCATTTCTCCGAAGGCGTGGCGGCCCACATCGAGACGCTGACCGGCGAACTCGTGCCCCTCGGAACAAATTCCATGCCCGTATTCGACGACAAAAGCTCTTTCGAGGTTCGCGTCACGCACGCGAAAATCAGCGTGTCGCCCGTCGCGCTGGCCAGCGTTATGAACACCTACGTCTTCGCCAAGCCCGACGCCCCGTTCAAAAACCTTTCGATCACCATCGAAGGCGACCGCCTGCGCGTAAAAGGCCGGCTCCACAGCAAGGGCGACATTCCGTTTGAGAACGTCGGATCGCTCAGCACCACCAGCGACGGCAGGATCCGTATTCATATCGAAAAGGTCAAAGCCCTTCGCGTGCCAGTGAAGGGCCTCATGAATCTGCTGGGGATCGATCTCGCCAACATCCTGAACACCAGCAAAGTGCCCGGCATCGACATGGACAAGGACGACGTAATTCTGGACATGAGCAAACTGCTGCCTCCGCCGCGCATTCAAGGCTTCGTGACCGCCGCACGCATTGAGAACAACGAGTTCGTCACCATTTTCGGTACACCCGATGGCGCGCCCGCGATGGAAAAAGGCAACTACATGTCGTTCAGGGGCGGCCGGATTCGGTTCGGCAAGCTGACCATGGATGACGCCGACATCACCGTTCTTGATTTGGACCCCGGAGACCCGCTCGATTGGAATCAGGATCGCTTTAAAGACCAGATCGTCGCCGGCTATTGCAAAATTACTCCGACCTTCGGCCTCCGCGCGTATATCAAGGACTACAACAAACTCCCGCGCGCGCCAAAAAAATAGCAACAATCCGGGTAAGGGTCCTGACTTTGGATGAATCGGAATCGCAGGCAGTAGGAGAGGCGCAGCTTTGTACGAGCTGAAGGTTCACATAGAGACGATTGGTGGCCAAGCCGAATACGCAGAGTAATTTCGGCGACTCCTGATTTTCCGCGTGCGGCTCCGGATGCGGGACCACATACTCGCTGCAACTCCTTCGTTTTGCTATTGTTTCAAAAACAGAGGGAGTAAGATTGGACGAGCGCTGCACATGCGCCAGCGATCAGCGTTGCCAAAACCCCGCAAACTTCCGATGACTCATCTTCTCCGCGCCATTGCCGTCTTGCTCGTTACGTCTTGTATGCCTGTGGCAATTCACGCGCAAAACAAGGCGGTCTGGAAATCCGTGGAGTTCGCCATCGTTAAATTGAATGATGGCCCGCCGAAATCCTGGAATATGTATCACACCGATAAGCGCGGAGTGTTGCTTCTGAGAATGTGGAAGCGCTACTTGCTAATCGATCTCAATGAGCAGGAAGTCTACGACATCGACCCGGCCACGGTGAAGACAGAAACGGACTGGGTGGCCTGGTCGTTTTCCGACAAACCGTCTGAGCCCCTGGACATCAGCGAATGGAAGGAACGCAACGTGGGTACGATGGATCGCGTGCGATTCCGATTGCCCAAACAAGGCGCCATAGTAGAACTGCAACTGCCGATGCGCCCGGACGGCAAGTCCCTTTACTAAATTTTAGACGCTCAGCGCCGATAGACACCGTAAAACCAGGGGATGCCGAGGACGCCGGGTTCCACAGCGACCACCACGGCGTCGCCATCCTGAAAACGGTCGAAATCATCGGCGTCGACCGGCAGCCGCTCGATCTTCTGGCCGGCGCGCCAGCCGTCCACAAAAAGACGCCGGCTGCCGCGCAGCAAACCTTTCATATAAAAGCGATTTTCGACCACCGTGGGGTGATACACGATATTTTTTGGAGAGTCGAACTTGCCATTCAGGAATAGCGCCGCGGCCAACAGCCAGGGCAAAGGAATAAAACCGGCATAGATGCGTTTGAGAACTTCTAGCTCCTGGCGATTGCGCGCACGACGGTCCAGAAAAATCGCCAGCGTCAAAGCCACAAAGAAAAGCAAACCGAAGAACACCAGCATCAAATCCAGATCGAGCGGTGGATAAATCTGGCTGACGTACGGAAACGCCAGCGAGCCCACCAGGAACACCGCGGTACGATTCACCAGCCGGCGGCGAAATACCAGTTCGGCTGCGGCGGAGGTGAGCCCGCACGAAGGGCACTGCTCGGCAATGCGCGCCGACCCGCAATCAACGCATCTGGTCATTCGCACCAGTATAAACGGAGTGGGTAATTCGTGGCGCGAGGTACGGCGTCGGGAACGGCAGTCAGGAACGGGGTCAGGGGCGGGGAGTGGCGATGCGAGCGAGCAATTCTTGATAGCGCTGTTGAGTTTCGGCTTTCGAGAGGTCGATGCTGACGCCCATACCGCGCCCCGGTTCGACGCGCTTCACGGAGCAATCAAGCTTTACCGTTTGGTCGAGCTTGAGGCGTGCGGTAAACCCGGCGCCCACCCAGAGGGTGTCCGCAGCTTCGATGAACATACCGCTGGCGCTGAGGTCTCGCGTGCTGCCGCGCAGCACCGCGGAGCCCCACTCGATGTCGAGTTCGGCGCGAAATGCGAAACGCGCTGCGCGCCTGCGTTCGATTCGCCGTGCGGGAAGGTCGCCATCGAGCATCAAGCTGGTGAAACCTCCTGCCAGAGATTTCGTGCCACGGCGCAAGCCCCGGAGCGCCGCCTGGATGCCACCAGCATACCCTCGGATTCAGCGCAAACAAACGACGCCGGAAAGAAATGTTTTGTTTCCGGCACGGCGAGGGTGTGCCTTACAGATATTACGCGCTATTACGAAAGTCGTTATTCTCCGGCGGCAGGCGGGCGGGATTCGTCCGCGAGTTCGCTTTTTTCGCCCCGGCTGATACGCCTGGCCACTTCCGCTTGCAGATATTTGCGCAGCGCCTCCGGCACGATTCCCGGCGCGGCAAGCTCGCGCAAATCGGAAACCGTCAGTTGCGGCAAATACGCCAACACGCTGGCCAGCGGCGAGAGCGGGTGCCTAACCAGCGCCAGCCGCACGTTATAAGACTCCGACCATTTGCGATGGTGAGCAATCGCGTGGGGCACCGCCGCGGGAATTTTTTCGCGGGCCAGCGCCTTCAAAATCTGCGCCTCGGTCAGCCGTGGATTATCGAGCGCCACGGCGAGGAGTTGCCGGTGGCCTTCGGCTACCAGCGAGCCGGCCAGCCTCGCGGGGCCGCGGCGCGCCAGGGTGATTTTCTGCCCCAGCGGAAGTTGCGGCAAGCGCGCCAACAATTGCTCCTCGGCGTGCATTTTCAGTTCCGTGGAGATCGCCGGCAGCAGAGTGAGTTGCACCAGGTCCATCAAATAAAGGTCGCGCAGCAGCCGCATGCTAACCAATCGCGGCGAGCGCGGATGGAAGGCCAGCGCCTTCCTTACGCGATAGCTTTTCGTGAGCGGTTTGCGGCGCGCCACTTCTTCCAAAACTTCCACCGGAAGATTCTTGCGTTCCAGCATCAGGCAGAGTTGCGTTTCATCGAACGAGGGATTGGCGAGCAGGGCGAGCAGGACTCCGCTATCGGCGTGATGAAGCAGTTGGGCCAGGTCTTCACCGGTTGCGGTGAGCGCCATCTGCCGTTCTTTGGAGAATTGCTCGTCCACAGTTTAGCTCGCGGGCTTTCGGACAGAACGTTCCAGGCCGGCGACGGCGCTGCGTGCGGCAAATTCCGCCACCGGCACGGGAAGCCCTCCGATACGCGCTTTCGGCGCCATCGCTCGTAAGCGTTGCTCGAACGGCTCGTCGAAGCATGTGCTGCGGCCAAAAACTCCGCCAGTTTTCGCGAAGAGGAAAGCCTCGCTGGACAAATTGAGCCGCGCAATCACTCGCGCACCGAGCTCCGCCAGTTCCTCCGCAGACGAACGCAGAAGGTGTTGCGCCGCTTCGTCGCCGTCATTCGCGGCGCGCGCGACGAACGGAAAGATTCCAGACAACAGGTTCACGGGATTGGCGCGGATTTGCTCTTGCAGTTCCGCCCAGTTGCAATGGAAGTGTTCGAGAATTTCGGTTCTAAAATGCGAGTCTACACGATCACGCACGCGCCGCCATTCCGCAACGATGGCGCGCCTGGAAATGTCATAGGCGCTGCCGGAATCTCCCAGAATCGCGCCCAAGCCACCTTCACGAGAGGTTTCTCCCGCGGCGTTGCGGCCAAAAACTGCCGAGCCGGTTCCGGCGATGACCACCACGCTGGGAGTTTCCGCGGTGGCTGCCAGGGCCATGCTCAGGTCCGAGAGAATGGAAATATGCGCGTTCACAAATTTCGCCTGGAGCCGTGCGATTATTTGCGAGAGGTCGCGCGTCGCGCCCGCACCGGCAACACCGCCGCCAACGATCTTTACGTCGGCCAAAGATGTTCCAGCCATGACCAAAGCCTTTTCGGCAGCCTCGAGAAGAGCCGCTGTCGCGCCATCTATCCCCACGATAATTGGGTTGGACGGCCCGGAACGCGTGCGCGCGAGGATGGCAGCGGTTTCGTCCATCAGGACGCAGTCGGTCTTCGTGCCGCCCCCATCGAATCCCAAGACACAGCGCATGCAGTAAGAATAGCGCAGGCGTGAAGCAAGAAAATAGGAGGCGTTCACGAGCGTACAACAGGTACACTCTGCGCGATGCGCATTCATCCCGTGGATCTGGCGATCGTCATTGCCTACCTTCTGGGCGTGACCGCGCTGGGCATGCGCTTTCGCCGTGGTCAGCGCAACGCCGGAGATTATTTTCTGGGCGGGCGCTCCGCGCCGTGGTGGGCGCTGGCGTTCTCGATTGTGGCGACAGAAACATCCACGTTGACGATCATTGGGACTCCGGCGATTTCTTATGCCGGAAATCTGGCGTTTTTGCAGCTGGTCTTTGGCTACTTAGTGGGACGACTGCTGATCGTACTGCTCTTGCTGCCCGGATACTTTCGCGGCGAATATTTCACAGCCTACGCGCTGATTGAAAAGCGCTTCGGCGCGCAAATGCGCAAAGTTGCGGCTGGCACTTTTTTGATTACGCGGGCGATTGCGGAAGGTGTGCGCATTTCCGCGATCGCGTTGGTGGTCAGCGTGGTGCTCGGAACTTCGGAGGCTGTTGCCGTGGTGCTGGTGATGGCGCTCACGATTTTGTACACGTTTGAAGGCGGCATGAAAGCGGTGATCTGGACGGACGTCGCGCAACTTTCTCTATATTTGGCGGGCAGCGCGATGACCCTGTTCGTCTTGCTGCATCGCATTCCCGGAGGATGGAGTGAACTCACACAAGTGGCAGCGGCGGCGGGACACAAGCTGCAGGTTTTCGATTTTTCGTTCCACCTTGCGACGAAGTACACGCTGTGGTCCGGGGTGATCGGCGGCGCATTTCTTACCATGGCCACGCACGGAACCGATCAGACCATCGTGCAAAGATTGCTCGCCGCCAAAAACGAAAAAGATGGACGCCGCGCTTTGCTGACGAGCGGCGTAATCGTTTTGATGCAATTCACGGTGTTTCTTTTGATCGGCGTAGGACTGTACGTCTTCGCGCAACATTGGCCGCTGCTTGCGCCGGGCGAACGCACCGACCGCATCCTGCCGCTCTTTCTGGTACGCGAAATGCCCGTAGGACTGGCGGGCTTGCTGCTGGCGTCCATCGTTGCGGTGGCCATGTCGAATGCTAGCGGCTCCCTCAACTCGCTGGCGGCATCCAGTGTCCTCGATTTCTCGCCGCGTCACGCCGCGGATGCCCGCGCGATCAGCGGGACTTCAGCGGATCTCTTGCGAACTTCGCGCCGCGCCACGCTGCTCTGGGGTTGCGTGCTGATGGCTTTCGGCTTTGTAAAATGGGGATCGCTGCTTGAAACTGGTCTCACGGTTGCCGCATTGCCGCTCGGCAGCTTGCTGGGATTATTTTTGCTCGGCACCATCGACCGCCGCGCAAATGCCTCCGGGGCATTGGCAGGCATGATTGCCGGACTGGCCACGATTTTGTGCGTGCTGCGCTTCAGCACCATCGCGTTCACGTGGTACGTGCTGATCGGTTCGGTCACCACATTTCTCGTTGGCGCAGCGTTCAGCCGGCTCGCAAAGGGTACGGCGGCTCGCGCACCCGAAGAAATCGAAAACGCTACGGCTGTGGAGGCCCATTGAGCGAACGCCGTCTTGAACTTGTGCGCGGTCTTGGCGCTTGGGCGTCCATGGCCATTGTGGTCGGCACCATGATCGGCACGGGCATTTTTCTGAAGCCCGCGGAGATGGCTCGCGAAGGGCGCTCCGTTTTCATCGTATTCGCGGCGTGGATCGTCGGCGCCATTCTTTCCCTCTTCGGCGCCCTCTCTTTCGCGGAACTTGGCGCCATGATTCCAGAGGCGGGCGGCGAATATGCGTATTTGCGGCGGGGCTTCGGGCCGGTGTGGGGATTTTTGTTCGGTTGGATGCACTCGATTGTCGGCCGGCCAAGTTCCTTGGCCTCCATCGCCGCCGGCTTGATGAGGTTTCTTAGTTTTCTCGTGCCCGCCGTTGCGGCGCCGCTATTCACCGTGCACCTTGCGATTCCGGGTCGAACACACTGGATCGCGCCGTACGATTTTGTGTTCACTTGGGCGCAACCATTGGCGGTTTTATGGCTGGCGGGAATGACTGGCGTCAATTATCTGGGCGTGCGACTGGGCGGCGCCGTACAGGTATTTTTGACCGCGATAAAGGTAGTTTCGGTGGCCATCGTCATCGGCGTGGCGTTTTTTTCTCCGGCGGGGCCGCCGCATCCTCCCGATCCCATGTGGCCGGTGGCCGGACAAAATACAGGCGCAATCTTTGCCGCATTCCTCGCGACGTTGGCCGCTGCTCTGTGGGCCTACGACGGCTGGGAAGATTTAAATTTGGTCGGCTCCGAAGTGGAAAATCCGCAGCGCAATTTCCCGCGCGCGCTGGTCGGAGGCGTCACCTTTGTAGCGATCATTTATTTGCTGTTCAGCGCCGCGTGCCTGAAAGTCCTGCCTTTCGCCAGCGTGGCCGCATCGTCACACATCGCCTCGGATGTGGTCGAGCACGTCGCCGGCCACGGTGCGGCGCTTTGGATCACCGTAGCCATGGCCATCTCCGCGCTGGGCTCCATGAACTCTTCCGTATTGAGTGGAGCGCGCGTTCCCTACGCTATGGCGCGTGACGGCATCTTTTTCAAAATTGCTGGCGGCATCCATCCGAAATTTCGTACGCCCGCACGCGCGCTAATCTTTCAAGGCGTTTTAGCCGGACTGATGGCGCTTACCGGCACCTTCGAAGAATTGACGAACCTGTTCATTTTCGCCGGCTGGATCTTTTACGGCGCCGCCGTTCTGGCCCTGTTCCGCATGCGCCGCACGGAGCCAGCCCTGCCTCGCCCGTATCGTTGCGCGGGCTACCCGATAGTTCCTGCGCTTTTCGTTCTTGGCGCACTCGCCCTAACGATTAGCATCTGGCTGCAGCGCCCCGGCCGCTCCACAATTGGTTTGCTGCTCATCCTCGCAGGCCTGCCGTTCTACAAGATGTGGGCTAGACGAACGGAAAATTCGCGTCCGCAAAGCGTTTGACGGAGGTGAATTGGTACGCCTGGGCAAGCTGGGGCACGGCATGCTGTGCCCCTGCAAAGAATTCATCGCTTCGGGCGAAGTGTCCGCGGTGAACTCGTGCTAGGCAGAAACCGTAAGAGTCGGCGCCATTCCCGGCGCGATAGGAAGAACCGCGTGATCAGTGTCGAGGTCAATCTCGACGCTAGGGTGAAACAGTTTCGCCATGGCGGCGATGCCGGTCACCAGGCGCGGGGCTGGGCGGCTTACATAACTGTTCGCTTCAAGTGCGTAGACGCGATTGTTGCGAACGGCGGGAATTGCATCCCACTCGGCAGGCAGCGCCAGACCGCGATATTCATTGCGCGCCTGCTCGGCGGAGTAGCCGCACGGGGCGATCAGCAGAATGTCTGGTGCGGCGTGCACCACGTCCTCGTGCGAAATGCGGAATGACGGCGTTCCGGGACTGCCGAAAACATCCTCGCCTCCCGCGCGGTGAATCATCTCTGGCACCCAGTGTCCGCCAACGTAGAGCGGCTGCAGCCACTCCAGGCACGCCACGCGGGGCCGCGCGGTGATGCCGTGCAACTCATACGCGAGTTCGCCGAGATCCTTGCCGATTTTCTTGACCAGCGCTTCGGCCTGGCGACCGCGACAGGTTTCTTCGCCGATCCACAGAATGTCGCGCCAAACATCGCCGAGATCCTGCGGATTCAAACACAGAACTTGCGGCCGGTTGGCAAATCGTGCGAGCGCCGCAGCCAAATCCTCCGGGGAAGCCGCGCAGACGTGGCACAAGTCTTGCGTGACGATCAAGTCCGGCGCCAGTTCCTCGAGCGCTTCGGCGTCCACGGCATACAAGCTTTGGCCGCGAGCCACCTGTTCACGCACAAATTTGTCGATCTCGAAGGGCTTGGCGTCCGCGGGAACACGGGATTGGATAACCACGCGTTTGGTGCGCGCCTGGGCGGGATAGTCGCATTCGTGGCTCACGCCCACAATGTCGCGCTCGAGGCCTAGCGCGAAGAGCACTTCCGTCGCCGAAGGCAGCAGTGACACGATCCTCATTCGTCTGACTGTATCATAATAAAGCACGTTTTTGGCGGTTCTGGAGCACCAGAAGCCCTCGCGCTGGGTCCTACTTGTAGAGAAAATACTTGCGGCGGCGCGCGTCAAAATCCGCGAGCGAGGTCGCCCACGACGCCACTATTTGCTGAGCCGAGGTCCCTTGTTGCAACGCCTCGATGCTTGCCGCGCTACCCAGCAAAAAGAGAAGTTTGCTGGCGTCAAAGTGTGCAGGATAAAGGCGCTGCAGGACCGCTGCAATTTCCAGGCCTACGAGCATCGACCGTACTGCCGCGCGATCGGTGATGCGGATGGCCACGCCGCCGCAGCGCTGACCAGCATACAATCCCGAAACGGTGACAAACGGCTGAACCGTAAAGTGCACGCCAGCCAGATTGCGGGCATTCAGCGCCGACGCCACTTCATCGCCCTTGATCCACGGTGCGCCAAATTCTTCAAAGGGAGTCTCCGTCCCGCGTCCGACGGAGACGTCGGCATTCTGCAATATCTCCAGCCCCGGATACAGAATCGCGCCCTTGGTGGTGCGCAAATTCGGCGACGGCGGGACCCAGCGGATCCCGGTGCTGTCGAAAAAGTAGTTGCGGTGCCAGTTTTTCATCGCAATGACGTGTAATTCCACGCCAATCTGATTTTCCGCGTTCAAAAATTGCGCCAGTTCGCCGATCGTCAAGCCATAGCGCACCGGCAAGGGAAAATACGCCACAAAACTGGTTTTGTCCGCATCCAGCATCGGCCCTTCGACAATTTCTCCGCCCAGAGGATTGGGGCGGTCCAATACAAAAAACGCGATGTGCCGTTTCGCGGCTTCCTCCATGCAGTACGCCATGGTGGTGATGTAGGTGTAAAAGCGCACGCCCGCGTCTTGCACATCGAAAACCAGCGCATCGACACCTTGCAACATCTCATCGGTAGGACGCAGGGTCTCGCCGTACAAACTAAAAATCGGCAAGCCCGTGGCTGCGTCCGTCGAGGAATTTATTTTTTCGTCGTTGCGTCCCGCCAAGCCATGTTCGGGACTAAACAGCGCCACTAGTTGCACGCCCGGAACATGAAACAGCACATCGACAGTGCTTCGCCCCTGCGCGTCGAGCCCGGTGTGATTGGTGATCAATCCAACATGCTTGCCGCGCAGGGGCGCAAACTTCTGCGCTTCCAGCGTGTCCAGCCCAGTCTGCACCAATGCGCCGTGAGACTGCTTATGTGTGTGCTTTGCAGGCCCAGTTGCGGCAGGCGACGCCGTCGCTTCCACGCCGCCCGCAAGCAGCGTACCGGCAAGCAGGAGTGCGCTACCCAAAACCGCCAGCGTCAGCGTGCCACGCGAAAGTGTTATCTGAAGCGAAGAGAGGAATCTGCTTTTCTTCGACACATCGACCATCATCCGAGTCATCATGCTCCTGGAACTTGCGCGCAACTTCTCATTCCCATCCGCAAGACCGCTCAATGATATTCTGGAACGCCTTACGTCGAGCGTTATTGTGAGGCAAAAGTGCCCGTGCTATATACAATTCAGGGATCCCAAGATTCGTTGGAAGATCGACATTCGATGAAAGCACGCCGCCGGCGCTTTCTGCTGCTGATTCCCTTCTCGATCGTCGTCATCGTTATGGCCAATACCGTGCGAAGTCAAAGCAACACTTCACCGCAGAAACCACCCGCGACGAATATCGCGCCCGCAAATTCGCATCCGGCGCATGCGGCATCCGAGTCTGCCGCGACGCAACACGCCGCCGCGCAAAAGTGGGTCGAAGCCACGCTGCGCACCTTGTCCGTCGAAGAAAAAATCGGGCAACTGCTCTTCACCACCTATCACGGCAGTTTTACCCCGCGCGACGCCGCTGCGTACCGCAACATGATGCACGATGTCGAAAATCTGCATGTCGGAGGCTTCATCAACATTACCCAAGGCTCGCCGCTGGGTATTGTAAAAAGCCAGGTCTACCCGACCGCGGTCCTGACCAATCAATTGCAAGCCAAATCCAAATTGCCCCTGCTGATTGGCGCCGACTTTGAGCGCGGCACCGGCATGCGCCTCGACGAAGGCACCTCGTTCCCGACCGCAATGGCGCTGGCTGCCGCAGGTGATCCGCGGGACGCCTACACCATGGGCAAAATCACCGCGCTCGAAGCGCGCGCCGTTGGTGTCCACTGGATCTACGCCCCCGTCGCGGACGTCAACAACAATCCCGGCAATCCCATCATCAACACCCGATCGTTTGGCGAAGATCCTGATCGCGTCGCGGCCTTCGTCAGCGCGTTTGTACACGGCGTGGAAGAAAATGGCGCCCTGGCCACCGCGAAACATTTTCCCGGTCACGGCGATACCGCGGCGGATTCGCACATCGATCTGCCCGTGATTCACGCGGACCGCGAACGCTTGGAAAAACTGGAACTGGTCCCTTTCCGCGCGGCTATCGCCGCCGGAGCCAGCAGCGTCATGACCGGGCATCTTTCCGTCCCGGCTCTGGAGCCCGACGCCAACACTCCTGCCACACTTTCGCAAAATATTTTGACCGGCGTTCTGCGCGACGAGCTGCACTTTGCAGGATTGGTGGTCACCGACGCTATGGATATGGGCGGCATCACCACCCGCTTCGCGCCCGGCGAGGCCGCCGTCCGAGCCGTGCTCGCGGGAGCGGATGCTTTGTTAATGCCCCCGGTGCCCGATGCCGCGTTTGAGGCGCTACAGCAAGCGGTAAAATCCGGCAGAATTTCTCGCGAGCGCCTGGATGCCTCTGTCCGCAGAATTTTGCAGGCCAAGGCGCGGCTAGGTCTAAACAAGAATCGTCTCGTGGACCTCGACGCCATCAACGAGTACTTCGGCACCATCGCCCGGCAAACCGAAGCGCAACAAATTTCCGATCGTGGTGTCACACTCCTGCGCGACACCAATCACCTCTTGCCGCTCGATGGCACAAAACCGTCGCGCGCCTTACTGCTCGCCTTCTACGCCGATCCCGAACCTTACCCCGGCGAAGACCTCGAACGCGAGCTGCGCACGCGCTTCGATTCCCTCACCACGCTCCGCGCCGACACGCGTTTCGTAAAAGCCGACACTCTAAAACTCCCGCCGCCCGATTCCTACGATGTCGTCATCCTCGCGCTCTTCGTGCGCGTGAGCGACCGCAAAGGAAATGTCGACGTTCCCGCGGAACAACAATCCGTCGCCGAACAAATCTACAAGACCGGAAAACCGATAATCACGGTGGGCTTCGGCAGTCCCTATTTGATCGAGCGTTTCCCGCAAGCCGCCACGTGGCTTTCCGCCTTCGGCATCAGCGACGTCGCGCAAATCTCCATCGCCCGCGCGCTCTTCGGCCAAATCCCCATCGGCGGCCACGTCCCCGTCACCATTCCTGGCAGCGACATGAAGGCAGGCTCGGGTATTGAACTTCCCGCAAATCCCATGACCGTGCAGCCCATGGACGTTCGCGCCGAAGCGCAACTGCAGCCTGCTTTCGACGTCTTGGAAAAAGCCATCTCCGACAAAGCTTTTCCCGGAGCCACCCTGGCCATCGGCTATCACGGCAAGGTCGCCCTCCATGCGTTCGGCCATCTCTCTTACGACGCCAAGGCCCCCCTCACAGTAGCGAATACCATGTACGACATCGCCTCACTCACCAAAGTCGTCGCCACCACCACGATCGTGGCAAAGCTCGCCGAAGGCGACTTTCCCGTACCCATCGATCTCGACGCTAAAGTCGAGCGCTATCTGCCCGAATGGATCGCTGCGTCTGAAGAAGGTTCCGGCAATTTATTACGCAAAAATCCCGACGAGCTCGTCTGGCGTCACAAAGTAACCGTCCGCCACCTGTTGACGCACACGTCGGGACTCCCCGCTTTCAAGGAATATTGGCGCACTTCGCACAGCCGCGAGGAATCCCTGGCCAGAATTTTCGCCGAGCCTCTGGAATACGAGCCCGGCACCAAAGAAGTCTATTCCGACCTCGGAATTATTTTGTTAGCGGAAATCATCGAGCGCCTCACCGGCAAACCCCTCGACAACCTCGCGAACACGTACATTTTTTCGCCGCTGGACATGAAAAACAGCATGTACCGGCCGCCGCAAAAACTCTGGCCCACTATTGCCCCCACCGAATTCGACAACAATCTCCGCCACAAACTGGTCCAAGGCGAAGTCCACGACGAAAACGCCTACGTCCTCGGCGGCGTCTCCGGACACGCCGGGCTGTTCAGCACTGCGCCCGACCTGGCCGCCTTCTGCCAGATGCTGCTGAATGGCGGCGTTTACGCCCATCACCGTATCCTCCGGCGCGCCACCGTCACGCAATTCACCACGCCGCAAGAACTTTCAAACGGCGCCCGCACGCTCGGCTGGGCCGTTCCCACCGAAGGCGGCAGCAGCGGCCACTATTTCTCGGCGCACAGCTTCGGCCACACGGGCTTCACCGGCACCTCGATATGGATCGACCCCGACCGCCAACTCTTCGTGGTGCTCCTGACCAATCGCGTCCACCCCACGCGTGAAAACACCAAAATCCAGCAAGTCCGCCCCGCCCTTCACGACGCGGTAATGCAAGCCTTGGGCCTGGCGACGACCCAGGCGGCTACGCCAACAGCCCCCGCTGCGCCGCCTACCGCTTCCCCGGCGACCGCTCCTCACTGATTCCGTGCCACCCAGGCTCGCCCGAAAGATAACTGTTAACGCTCACGCCGCAATCACCCCGTTCTTAGCGCTCCCGTCCTCAGCCGCGCGGCAGCGCTGGCTATAATGGTGCAATGCCTTCGCACCACCTATTCGTCGGCATTTGTAGGGGCACAGCATGCTGCGCCCCATCGCCGCACGATCTTCACGGTCGCGCGCAGTTCTTTGCTGGAAACTAAATGAAACGCCGAACCACCAGTCACGATCGCCGCCGCACCGAGCAACGCCTCGCGGCGTCGCGCAATCTCGATCGCATGACCACGGCACAAATCGTGCGCCTGATGAATCGCGAAGATCGCAAAGTCGCCGTAGCAGTCGGCGGCGAACTACCGCAAATCGCCAAAGCCGCGGATGCCATCGTCGCAGCCATCCGGCGCGGAGGCCGCCTAATCTATGTCGGCGCAGGAACCAGCGGCCGACTCGCCGTCCTGGACGCCGCCGAATGTCCTCCCACTTTTGGCGCCGATCCAAACACGGTAATCGCGGTAATTGCCGGCGGGAAAAAAGCCATCACCGGAGCGGTGGAAGGCGCGGAAGATTCCGCCGCAAACGGCGGAAGAGATCTGCGCGCCATAAAACTAAGCAGCAAAGATGCGGTCGTCGGAATCGCGGCCAGCGGCACAACTCCGTATGTTTTGGGCGCGCTGAAATTCGCTCATCAGCGAAAGGCGACGACCGTGGTTCTTACCGCGGATCGCAATTCACCTCTCGCGAAACTGGCAACCATCGTCATCGCCCCGGAAGTTGGGCCAGAGGTCTTGACTGGCTCGACCCGCCTGAAAGCAGGCACCTCGCAGAAAATGGTCCTCAACATGCTCTCTACGGCATCCATGGTGCGCCTGGGACATGCCTATGAAAATTTAATGATCGACGTAGCGCTGACAAACAAAAAGCTTATCAACCGCGGCCTGCGCATCCTCGCAGAAGCGAGCGGCCAAGACCTGTCCGCCGCCGAACACGCCCTGCGTCAATCGGGACACGATCTGCGGGTCGCCCTGGTGATGCTAAAGCGCAAGGTAACCGCCAGCGCGGCACGCAAGAAATTAAAAATTGCCAGAGGCCAACTGCGAGACGCGCTGAATGAATGAGTCTGTGGTTTTTTGTCGGGGCCGGGCTATAGCCCGGGCCTGTTGGGAAGCAAAATAAAAAGCGAACGCTAACAGACAGGAATAATCAGAGCATGGACAAATTTCGCATCCAAGGCGGCAAAGCGCTGCACGGCAAAATAGCCATCAGCGGCGCAAAAAATTCCGCCCTGCCGGTCATGGCCGCGTCTCTGCTGACCGCCGAGCCCGTGCACGTCCACAACATCCCGAAAGTCCGCGACCTCATCACCATGAGCAAGCTGCTGACTTTCATGCACGTCAACGTCTCGATCAAAGAATTCCCCGCCAGCGACTACCTCCTGCAGGCGAAAACGCTGAACGATGAAGTAGCTCCCTACGAACTGGTAAAAACCATGCGCGCCTCGATCCTCACGTTAGGCCCACTGATCGCCCGCGTGGGCGTAGCGCGCGTCTCCCTCCCCGGCGGCTGCGCCATCGGCGCACGCCCCGTCGATCTGCATCTCAGCGCACTCGAAAAAATGGGCGCCGAAATCACCACGACGCACGGCTACATCGAAGCCAAGGTCCCCAATCACGGCCGTCTGAAAGGCGCACACATCGTCTTCGACAAAATCACGGTAACCGGCACGGAGAATATTTTGATGGCCGCCGCCCTCGCCGAGGGCGAAACCATCCTCGAAAATGCCGCCCGCGAACCGGAAATCACCGACTTGGTCATCATGCTGCGAAAAATGGGCGCGCAAATCGAAGGCGACAACACCTCCGTGCTAAAAATTCGCGGCGTAAAAGAACTCCACGGCACCGACCACACCGTTATTCCCGACCGCATCGAAACCGGCACGTTCCTCGTCGCCGGCGCGATAACGAACGGCGACCTCACCATCACCAACTGCGCCCCCGATCATCAAGGCGCGGTCATCGCCAAACTGAAAGAAACCGGCGTCCCCATCGAAATCGTCGACGCCACAACTTTGCACGTAGGCGGCGCGAAAAAACTAATCGCCTCGAACATGACCACCGAGGAATACCCCGGCTTCGCCACCGACATGCAAGCCCAATACATGGCCCTGGCCACGCAAGCCGAAGGCAGCTCCATCATCACCGAAACCATCTTCGAAAATCGCTTCCTCCACGCCAGCGAAATGCTAAGAATGGGCGCTAACATCTCCATCGACAATCGCCGCGCGGTGGTCCACGGCCCCGCAAAACTAAGCGGCACCACCGTCCAAGCCAGCGATCTCCGCGCCAGCGCGGGCCTCGTCCTAGCCGCCTTGGTCGCCCAAGGCGAAACCATCATCGAACGCGTCTATCACATCGACCGCGGCTACGAACAAATCGTGGAAAAACTCCAGGACGTCGGCGCCGACATCGAACGCCTCCACGACCCCTCGTCATCAACCGCCTAGACCCGTGTCTCAGTCTTTGTTGACCCCAGGATGGCGACGCTGCTCGGAAAAAAGGCGCACAGGCAGGAGTGCCTGTGCCACCCCGGGGGCGGGTATCGCGAAAGGTTGTGATTATAAAGGGACTTAAAGTACCTGTGTTTTCACAACCTTTCGGAAGTGTTCCTTCTGAACGGGTTACGGGCAATTTTTGTTAGCTAGATGGTTACCCCCCCCCACTCCCCCCGCGGACCTCGCCAGGATGGGATTCCTTTCCCCTTGGTCGTTGACAAACCGCGACCTGTGGCTTGCGCGAACGCGATCCAAATAACTACAAGGGTAAGGGTACGCCCTAGGAAAGCTAGGGTCACTGGTGGTGACGGACGGTTTTGGTACAGTCCTGGTACACTGGCCGCATGGAAAGGCGTCTCCGCGAGATTCTCGGTTCTGTTGGACAAAGCGCTCGAGGCAATGCTTGAACGAACTGCTGTAGCTGTGTGAGAATCTAGGCGAGTGACTAGACCCTAATGGCGGATACCAAAGAACGCGCGATCGAGCTGATTGATCAGCTCCAGCCTACGCAACTTACGGCAGTTGTCGGCTTGCTCGAGGCCATGCTTCAGCCCCTGTCGGAATTTCTCGCAAACGTGCCGGTAGAAGAGGAAGAGCTCAGCCCGGACACAATCTCCGCAATTAATCGCGCGCGAGAGTCCCTGGACCGCGGGGAAGGCGTTCCCCATGAGGAAATCCTTCGCGAGTTTGGCCTGAGCAAATGAATGAACCGCCGGCCCCTCGGCGGATGGCGGTTTTGTGGTCGACGGCGGCGCGAGCCGACCTTCGCGCGATTGGACGCGAACCAGCGATGCAGATCCTCTACTGCGTCGATCGCTTCCTCGGCAGCCGTGTTGGTGATGTAAAAAAGCTCAAGCCGCCACTTCCCGGATTCCGACTGCGCTGCGGCGATTACAGGGTACTTTTTGAGTTGAGGGACGACGACACCGTAGAAGTCACCAAAATCCGACATCGCAGGGATGCATACCGGTGACGCAACGGTAAAGGAATGCAGTTGCTCCATGATGCGGCCGACTCGGGCTTAATAAGTCCAATGGCTATCTTCTCGGCGCATAGTGCATCGCCACCGCGCCCGAGCCGAACTCGAGCCGGCTCACGAGCCGCAAGTCGAGAGGCTTCGATAGCCCCGCGAACAACGCCGGCCCGTGGCCCGCTAGCCTGGGGTGCACCACGAACTCGTACTCATCGATCAATCCCAGCTCCGCCAAGGCCAGCGGGAGCTTCATGCCTCCCATTAACAGTCCCTTACCCGACTCCCGCTTGAGCTGCTGAACGGCCTTCCCCAGATCCCCGCGCACGAGCTCTGCGTTCCAATCGACGCGGTCCAGGGTGCTCGAGACGACGTACTTCTTTGCCGCGTCGATCGTCCGGGCGAACGGTTCCATCCAATCAGGCTTCGCGCCCTCCCGCGCGGGCGGCCGGAAGGCTGCCTCCATCATTTCGTACGTCACCCGGCCAAAGAGGAGGGCATCGGCTTGGTCGAGGTTCTCGATCGCGTGACGATGCAAGTCTTCGTCCGGGACGATTGCTCGATGATCGCAGCACCCGTCCAAAGTGACGTTGATGGAATACCGAAGGGGTCGCATTGCGCAAGAGTATCGCCGATGGGGCAGACCAGCAAGGTTAGCCCGCTTCGGGGCTAGGAGCCGCTCAGGTGGGCCATCCGCGGGGCCAGAAAAACAGAACGCAGAAAAAGCAAGACCCGCCCTCACAAACTCGAGGACGGGGCACCCAACGTCTTAACCCGTAGAACCAACGTCAAAGACGCAACCAGGAAAATCAAAGTCTCCGGGCCACCCGCCGGGAATCCGTCGTTAAGGGTGCTCACCCGCCCTGGTATCCACATTTAGACTTCGTTCTGATATAAATACGCGTCACGGAGCCACGACCACGACCTCGGCGAGAAAGCGCGATCTGCTTACCGTTGCTGCCTCACTCCTACCAGGGGTACCACTCGCCCTTGTGCTCACAATAGCTAGCCCGGTTCGCGACCAGGCACGCGCAATCGCCCTAGCAGTCCGTGGTGGAACCAGGCTTTCTTGAGTGACGGAGTTTGTATTTGAGATAGCGTTTATTTCGAGGCCGGCTCAGCCGGAGCCGCGAAAGGAAAGGATTTTTGCACCTCTTCGG